>Ga0315334_10000575_pt1 | contig 22370 bp, 27 predicted proteins | sample M150034915metaG_FD_205555 | JGI IMG/M metagenome (GOLD analysis project Ga0315334, IMG submission 205555) | Ammonia-oxidizing marine archaeal communities from Monterey Bay, California, United States - M1 500m 34915 | ecosystem: Environmental > Aquatic > Marine > Intertidal zone | place: USA... | reverse complement strand
TTTTTCAACTTGTGCTTTTTGTTTGTTAAATTTTTGAATATTAACTGTAATTTTATTATGACCTTGTAGAAAACTTTTTAAACTTCCACCTTTTTTATTATAAAAATTTTTAGACATTTTATATATTAAAAATAGATTTTTATTTTCTAAAATATTCTTTTCTTTTTTTATACATTAATTTATCATTAGATTTTTTATTTTTATAAATAAAATCACATGATTCTCCTTTTAATCTACTAATAATATGAAATAAAGACCAAACACCACAAGAAGAATTATCAAATTGGAATTGGTTTTTATTAACAATAACATTCATATTTTCATTCATTTTTTTACATTCTTTTTTTAAAGATTTTAATAATTTAACAATTTCTTTAGGAGGTTTATCACCAGCAGAATCGAAAAAACAAATAGTATTGGCATCTAAATCAAGAAATAAAGAAATCCAATGTTGTCCGGGACCACTAGAAACATCAGTATTAAAAATAATACCTAATTTTTTTTTATTTTTCATTAATTTTTTTAAATTCAAATTGAAAAATTCATCATATATATATTGAAAATCAATAGGATAAGGACCAATAAATTCGAATTCATCATATTTTTTTTCATAATGTTCCATAACATTAATTAAATCTAAAGATGATAACCATTCTTCTTTATCAATAGGACCTTTGGGTTTAAAATCTTCTTTAATCATTCTTAAAAAAATTTTATTTTTCTTTAAAATACAAAAATCTATTTTCGAATCACAAGTTATTTTTTTTTTAATTTGATTAACTAATTTTTCTTTATTATTTTTATTATATTTTTTAATATCAATATCTTTATAATGATCAAATCTTTTATCTTTATTTAATCTATTCGCAATTTTTTTCAAAGATTTCATGTTCATACATGTTTTACTATTCTTATTCGTCGATTTTTTAGAATTTATAGAACATAAGGATTTTTCCATTATATAAATATATATATTAAAAAAATAAATTATTTATGATATTTACAATTTAATCTATTACATTTTTTTCCTTTTCTATCACCACTTTTTAAAATTTTAGAACATTTTTTAGCACCACCTTTTTTTTTAATTTGTTTTTTAATTTTAATTTTTTTTATTATTGGTATTTCATCTTTTTCTCTTTTAAAAAACTTTTTAAATTTTCTAACAAATTTATTTGATACAGTTTTATAACCATTTTTTTGATAAAAAGGTAATGCATTTTTTACAGCATTTGCATATATTTCACTTATTCCATTTTCTTTAGCATATTTTTCCATTTCTTTTATTAATAAAGCTCCTACAGGAATACCTTTTTTTACAGGAAAATCTTTAGTTGAAACAGCACATAATAAATTAAGATATAAACTTGTCGTTGGTCCTTTTCTTAAACTAAATTTTGATTTTTCTTCAAATAATATAAATCCAACATATAATTGATCTTTACCAATAGTCATAATTTTACCAATAATTCCACTTGTTTCAAAAGCATTTTGGATATATTTTTCGCCAATTGTACCTTGGCAAAATCCCATACCATTACCTTCTTCAACAAAATAATCTAAAATTTCTATTTCTTCATCCATCATTTCTTCATCATCATGAGGACCAAAAAATTGATAATCTAAAAATTCTATTTGTTTTTTTTTATAAATAGCTGGATCTATTTTACGACTTTCTACTATTTTATTAAAAAAACCACCACCTAAAGTAACTTTATTTTTCATACTAATATTATTTTTCATGTTAACAGAAGGAATATTCATATATGTTATATTATATATATATATAATTAAATGAAAAAAATTAAAAAATTTTGGAAAAAAAATAAAATATTTTTTCGTTGGATATTTGATTGTATTACTTTAAAAATTTTTACATAATGTTTTAAAAAAGATTAATTATTTTAAAACAAACACCAGCACCGACTATGCCTGAAGCAGGATTCGAACCTGCGCATCCGAAGATAATAGAACTTAAGTCTACCGCGTTAGACCACTCCGCCATCCAGGCAATAGTTTTTTGTCGTTTCGGACTATTGTTTTAAAAAATATTAATTATTTTAAAACAAAATAAAATTTGCCGCTCCCACCCGGGCTCGAACCGGGGACCTATCGGTTAACAGCCGACCGCTCTGCCAACTGAGCCATGGAAGCTAATAGTTTTTAGTCTTTTTCGGACTATTTTGCAAAGCAATCTTATGATTTTAAATCATAAATAAATGATTTAAAAAGATAAATCCCAAGCCTAAGAGGAGAATTGAACTCCTTTCTCCTGTTTACTAAACAGGTGTTCTAGCCATTGAACTACAAAGGCTTTATTGCGTTATCTGAGAATCGAACTCAGGTCACACCGTTGGCAACGGCGTATTCTACCACTGAACCAATAGCGCTTTCGTAGTTTTTTTGTCATTGCGGACTATTCCAAATAATATTATAAAAATATAATATAATTTGGAGAATGGGAGTTTCGATCTCCCTGCCTCGTGCTTGCAAAGCACACGCTCTTCCGATTGAGCTAATCCCCCAAAATAGTTTAAAGTCTTTTTCGGACTATAGAAAATTTTAATCATAATATATGATTAAAATATACAAATTAACAAGATTATTAAGCTATATAAAGATCGTTAAATAAATCATATTTAACGACCATATTTCCATTAAGGTCGGAAAAGACCAGAAAACCAAATTACCATATATTAGGAGGTATAACCAGTCCTAATATCGAATAAATGGGGTACTTAGGATATCCTCCCTCGTCCTTTTTTATATTAGATGATAAAGTTTAATGTCGTTTATCACGACAATTTATTTTGTCTTTAGACAAATAATATTAAAATTAAATACTTAAATTATTTTATATTTTTAATAAATATTTTTTTTAAATAATTTCATCAACTAAACCAACATCAAGACAAGTCTTTGCATCCCACCAAACATCATGTTTTAAAATATCATTTAATTTTCTTCTATTAACATTACTATGATCTTTATAAATTTGTTTAATATCTTGCATAAATTTTTTATTATTTTCAAAATCTTCTTCTATTTCTGAAAATTTACCCCAAAAACAACTAGATAATTCATGAATTAACATATATGAATGTTTATAAATAAATCTTTTTTTACAAACAACACTTATAATAGTAGCTGCACTAGCGGCAATACCACTAATATAACTATGAACAGGAGTTTTTAAATTAATAATTTTATCAATAACAGCAAAAGCACCAAAAAGATCACCGCCATAAGAATGAATATGTAAATTAATATGAGTATCTTTTACATCACTTTTTAAAGTAGTTACTTGTAATTTAATATCAAGTTCTCTTAATGATTTAATTAATGTATAACAAGATTTAGTAGTAACATCGCTATAAAAATAAATATTATTATCAATTACTTCAACAATCTCATCATTGTCTTCTTTATCATCTGAAGTAGGAGTAGAAATTAATAAAGTAGAACCATTGTTTAATTTTCTTTTTTTTCTATAACTATAATTCATGGTTTTTCTATTTTAAATTGTTTCAATTTTAATATTTTTTTTAATATATAAAGTCATATATTTAATCTTTTCTAATTTTTGAAAAAAATTTTCAAAAAAATATCTTAAAATTTTTTCTTTTTTCTCTTTTTTTTCAATCATATCATTGATATTTGATAAAAATATGTGTGTTATTTTATCTTCAGAAGGTTGTTGGATTTTTTCCAATTTAGAAATTAAATAGTAAAAATATTTTTTGATATTATCAATATTAAAATGTTCCGTATCAATAATAGATTCGATATAATCAGTATTAATATTAATATCTAAATCTTCAATAAATATTTTATTATTTACCATTTCTTTAATTAAATCTTTAATATCTTTTAATAAGTCTGGAACTTGTTTATTATTTTTTTCTTTTATATTTTCTTCAAAAACATCCCAGAATGCTTTACGAACTACTTTTTCGGTATCAGTAAAAATCTTTTCATCAATGAAAATTGGAAGTTTTTTATTTTTATAAAATTCTAATCCTTTTTCGCCCCCAATAATTTTAATATTATTTACAAGTCTTAAAAGTTGTTTTTCGCAATCTAAAATATCATTTTTCTCAACATCTTCTTTTATCTTTAATTGTTTAATATATGTTTCTAATGTATAACAAGTTTGTAACATTGGTCTAATTAAAATTAATGCATCTCTTACTTTCCATTTTTCAAAAAATAAAAAATATTTTTCTAAATTTTCATTAAAAATTTCATATGATTTAATACTTAATTTTTTTTCAAACATTTCTTCGAATGAATATATAACATCACCAGAACATAAAGTCATTTTTTTAGCAAAATCATCCTTACGATTATTAATAATTTCAGTATGAAATAAAATAACATATGATAATAGTAAAACTTTAGTCGTTTTTTTATTAAAACGATATAATGTATTAACCTTTTTCATTGAATCATTTAAAAAATCAGTTACTTCAATAATATATTCTTTATTTACAATTCTTTTATTTAAATCTTCAAAAGATAATCTTGATAATTCATTATAATTTAATAATTTATTTTTTTTAGTCATTTTAGCCATATATTATAAAATATAATTAAATTTTATTTTTTTTTTTTATTATTGTTTTATATATAAAATGTTTAATAAATTAAAAAATTTTTTTATGAAAAATGAAACATTATCTTTAGTATTAATGGTAAGTAGCGTAATTTGTATACCAATTTTAATTATATATTTATTAAGAAGTATTTCATATGAATCATTTGATTATAATCCACATAAAGAAATAATTTTCTTTTCTATGCCTGGTTGTGGTCATTGTGAAAATTTTCAACCAACTTGGGATTTATTAATGAAAAATTATGGTAATATTAAAAGTATTAAATTAATTCAAGCATCTTCCAATGAAAAACCAGAATTAGTAAAACAATTCGAAATTCAAGGATTTCCAACAATTTTATATGTAAAAGATAATAAAAAAGTATCCGAATATAAAGGTGATCGAACATATAATGATTTAGTAAAATATATGAAATATAGTATGTCATCATAAATAATCTATTAATAAAATAAAAATATTATAAAAATATATAATATGAATAAACTTTATGAAATTAATCTAGGTTTAGAACCTGAATATTTAAATTTAATTGATGAACTATTAAAAATGTTTTTCAGTTTAATATTTTTAGTTTTATTAGAACCTGTAAAAAAATATAATGCTATTTCTCTTTTATCCTATAATATTGTTGGTACTTTATTTTATAATTTAATATTTAAAAATATTATTTTATTTAAATAATTTAAGTATTTTCTAGTATAAATATATAAATGTTTGAATTTAATCCTAAACTTTTATTATTTATACCAGTAACTGTAGTATTTTATAAGTTACTGAGTCAAAAAGAAGAAGTAAATGAAAAAAAAAAAGAAGAAAAAAAAGAATATCCTTATTTTGAAAATGAAAAAAGATTCCGCGATTCATTATTATTAACATATAAACCTTTTGAAAGACCAAAATTACCAATACGAAAAAAAAAAACGAAAAAAAAATTATTTAAAATTATGGATGATTCAATAAAAGATAGAGAAGTTAAAAAAATATTATATAATATGATTGAAGAAGTTGTAAAAAAATCTGAAATAGAAATGAAAAAAAATAAAAAAATAATAAAAAAAGAAAAAAAAGACATATCTTATTTATCATATTTTAATATTTCTAAATTAATATATCATAATGAAGAAAAATTTGAAAAAGTTGATTTATCTTCGGAAGGATCATATGATAGAGTATCTAAAATGTCTGATTTATCTAAAATGTCTGAATTTTCAAAAATATCATTAACTGAATTTACAAAAATATCAGAAGAAAAATAAATATTTTTATATTTTAATAATATATAAATAATTATGAATAAATATTTATCATTAATCCCTATTAGTTTTATCATTATATATTTTTTATATAAGAAATATAATCAAAAAAATATGGAAATAGTTTTATTAGATGAAAAAGATATAAAAAATCAATTAGAAGTTGGTTTATCTAATGAAGATAAATATTTAGGTGAAATAGCACAACCATATCCAAAAGATTTACAACCTAAAAAATAATTTAAATGCATACCAATATATATAATTATAATTTTATTATAAATGTTACATTACAATAAAATTGGAGTTATTGGTTTAAGAAATAATGGAAATACTTGTTATTTAAATGCTTGTTTACAATTATTATCACATTCGGGAAAATTAACTTTAAAATTATATAATCATATGAAAAAAAATGAAAAAAATTTAACAAATATTGAAAAAACTTTATTATATTTAATAATTAATAAATGGTTTACTAATAAAATAAGATATAATCCTATAAAAATTCAAAGAGAGATTGGAAAAGTAAATGATTTATTCAATCCTTTATATTGTGCTCAAAATGATAGTAGTGAATCTATGATTTATATCATTGATTTATTAAATGTAAATTTTGGAAATATTTTTAAAAATAAAATTAAAAATCATTTACAATGTAATATTTGTAAAAAAATAAGAACTAAAAATGAAATATTAAATATTATTAGTGTAGATATAAAATATCATATAAATGAATCAATAAAAAGTTTTTTAAAAAGGGAAAAATTAGAAGATAAAATAAATTGTAATAATTGTAAAATAAAGACAGAAACTTATAAAAAATTCACATTTGATCAATTATCAAATAATTTAATTATACATTTAAAAAGATTTAAACAAGTTAATAATTTATATGTTAAAGATAGATCTAAAATAATTTGTCCCGATTATATTACTATTAATAAGAATAATTATGAATTACGAGGTGTTATTATTCATGTAGGTAGAATAAAAGGTGGACATTATTATTTTATTGGGAAAAATTTAATTAATATATGGTACAAATATGACGATATATTAGTTAAAAAATTATATAACACTGATATTATAAATGATGGTTATATATATTATTATGAAAAAATTTAATTTATTTTTTAACAATTTGTTTTAAACCATTTTTTAATTTTTTTTTAGAATATTTATATCCTTTATTTAAATTTCCTGTATTTTGATTAATTCCTTTATGTTTTCTTATCTTTTTATTTTTTCTATTTCCTCCGATTTTAAATCCAAATATTTTTTTAATATTTTTTTTTATCATTTCTTTTTTTTCTTTTTTTTTACCACCTAATTGAAAATCAATAATTTTATCCATTATATTAGGTATTTTTAATATGAAATTTATCATATCTACACTATTATTTAATATTTTATTACCATCAATAATTTTTTCTAGTTTTTTTATTTTTACATTTTCATAACTCTTACATATCGCCATTTCTTCATGAAATGGTCCTAAACTTGGTCGATAATTAGGTACATTTTTACTTAATTGTATTCCACTTGCCATATAACCACCTAAATTAAAATAACATATAACTTCTTCCATAATTCTAACATCTAAATGATGATAACTCCACCTTTTGAAATTTCCATCATGACCAGGATTAAAAGTATCTTGTACAGTTATATTAATATTATCATTGTCAACAAATTTCTTTTTTATTTTCATTTGTAATTGTTCTGAAGCATTTATTCCAAATGCAAATTGTATTAAATTGATTATTGATAATTTATAACCTTCTTCCCACCGATCATTAGCTATTATCATTTGATATAATGTATCTATATTTCTTGCATTATCAAAAAATATTAATGTAATATCTTCTTTACTTTCAAATACATATTTATATGGACCACCAACTCCACTATTTACTACATAACCATCTGCTGTTGAACTTGAAGCAAACCACGAAGCTTTTTTATAATTTTGATGCATTGATTGAGTTATAAAAGTATCCATTGCTTTATATAATATAGTCCCTTTTTCAACTACTCCTGCTAATAAATTAAAATTTTGTCCATTAATAGATCTCTTTATAATTTTTGTTTGAATATTTTCAGCCGCAACACCTCTACGATTTTTATTTAATTTAGCGTTAGTAACTTTATTAAACATTTTTATTATATCTTTACATATTTGTCTTGCCCTTTGGTCATATCCATAATGATTCCATGGACTAGTATTATTATCTACTTTATTTATTTGTTGATTTAATATTTGCCATTTACTTTGATAATTTGAGTTGTATTCAATTGGTCGTGATCCAATTACATCTGATAAAGATACTAATAAAAGTATTCTTAAAAACATATTATAATCTAAAATGTGAAATTTATAAGGTTCAAAATTTCTAATATTTTCATCGAATTTTTCTAAATATTCTGCTATAGTCATTTTATTTTGCATTATTTCACCAAAATCTTGATGACATAATGAAATTATAGCCAACATTGCTATAATTTTATGAGTTTGTAAATGAGTATTTATATAAGGATAATTAATACATGAAAACATTTTTTTACCAATTTGTTTAAATTTACCATATATCTCTGAAAAACCATATTGTGGATGATTAATTTTTATTGTAACTCTTTTTCTTCCATCAAGTTTTCCAACATCATGATAAAAAGCTAAAAATAAAGTTAAATTGAAATATTTTTCATTTATATTATCTTTAATTAGTTCATTATAAAACCAAGTGGTTTTATCCCACATTATTTTTTCCATTGCTCTAGCTGTCCAAATAGAATGATGAAAAGTACTTGAAGAATGATGCTTAAAGGAATTTCCATGATAATGTGGTTGATAATTATATGAAGTTACATCTTTTTCAATATCACAATTATTATTTTTAAATTCAAAAATCAAAGGATCCATTTAGATTATATAATTTATTAATATTTTATTTTTAAATCATAATTAAAAACTTTTTTGATAAGAATATCCATTTCTTTTTTTTTCCAATTATTGTTGTCATTTAATCTTTCAATAAATTCTTTTGGAATTTGTTTCGTACCCAAAAAAGCTCCTGAAATTGATCCTGCCATCTTAGCAATAGTATCAACATCTCCGCCAGCATTTAAAGCCATTATAATACAATTTTTATAACAATGTGGATTTTTTAAAAAACAATAAATACTATATAAAGTACTACTTGTTACTCCTGAAGATATTTTATCATCTCCCCATTTTATAGTATCATAATTTTTTATTAATTTATATGCTTTATCATTATCCATTCTTAAAAATAAAGGTAATTCTAATAAATATCGAGCATATTCTTTATCAATATTATTTATTAAAGCAAATGCTTTATTAAGAAATGTATGAATACTAAATTTACCAGAATAATTTAAGGCAGTATTTACAAATGATGATATACATATTGAACCTGCTGCTGCCCTCACACTCATATGAGTCATCATAGAACAAGTATTTACAATTTCATAATAATCATGAAATAAAAGACCTAAAATATCTGAACGCATAGCAGAACCATTTGTTTTTGCCCCCTCAGTACCTGTAAATTTATAATTTATTCTATTATATAATTTTTCTGCTGCTTTTTTAGTAGAATTACCATAACCAACGATTTTTTTATTTATAAAAAATTCCCCAATTTTTCTCCCATATTTATTAACATCAAAAACTCCATTATTTTCTGAAATAGTTTCTAATACTAATCTTGATAATTGAGAATCATCAGTATATTGACCAAATTTATAAAACCAATCACAATCATTAATATCATTTTCGTGTATAGGACCATTTAATTTTGTTATTCTATTGTATCCTCTACCCATTTTAAAAATTTCTCCATTCATAATTTTTGGAATATAATTATTCTTAATATATTTTCTGGAATGTCCTTCGACAAGAAATCCCAAAGCATCACCAACATAACCACCATATATAGAACCTGTAATTTTATCTTTATTGATATTTTTATTATTCATTTTAATCATTATTTTTAATAAATTCTTAAAAAATAAAAAGAATAAATTTTAATATTTTAATTCTTCATATATAATATATTATAAATGAATTATTTAGTAAGAAATGGTATAATTATATATATTCCTAAAAAATATGATGGTATGGATCCGAAAGCAATACAAAAAAAAATAGGTGAAAAATATAGAAATTTAAAATGGAGACAAGGAATAGTAAAAAATGATTGTGAAGATAAAAAAAAAAAACAAACAAAATTAACATTTCATAATTCTCAACTTTTTTTAAAAGATTATTTTACACCAAGAAATATACAAAAAGGAATGATAATTAATCATAGTGTAGGATCGGGAAAAACATGTAGTGCCGTTGCAGTAGGATCAAATTTTGATAAAAGAGGTTATAAAATATTATGGGTAACACAACATAAATTAAAAAATGATATGTGGAAAAACATATTAGGTAATTTTAGTTGTCATGAAGGTTATAGACATTTTCAAGATAATTATGATATACCAGATAATTTTGATAAACAAAAAAGAGTATTTCATAAAATTACAAAAAAAAGATGGTTTCCACCAATAACATATAAACAATTTTCAAATGCATTATTAAAAAAGAATCAACTTGGTTTAGATTTATATAAAAGAAATGAAAAAGATCCATTAAAAAAAATTTTAGTAATAATTGATGAATCACATAATTTATTTAATAAATCATTACCAGAACATCAAAAACCAAATATATCAATAATAAGAAAACAAATACATAAATCATATAATGTATCAAGAGAAGATTCAGTAAAATTATTATTATTAACAGCAACACCATTATTAGATGATGTAATGTCATATTTTCGTTTACTAAATTTAATAATACGAAAAAGAAGTAATAAATTTAGAACAGATTTAAAAACATTTGAAGAAAAATATATAAAAGGAAATAAATTTTCTGATAAAGGATTAAAAAAGTTTAATGAAAATTCATCTCGTTTAGTATCATTGTTAGATTTATCAAAAAATAAAAATAAATTTGCTCAACCAGCAATTATAAATAAAGAATCAATAGTTAACAAAGTAGAATCGGAAGAGAATATAAAAAAAGAAATAAAAGAAATAAAAAATAATATTAAAAATTTAGATGAAAAAATAAAAAAAGAAATAAATTATGATTTTAAGAATCAGACAGAAATATTAAAATATATAAAAAATGATGAGGATAATGAAATAAAAATAGAAAGATTAAATAAATTTTTAAATAAAGAAATAACAGAAAATGAAATAAAATTATTAAAAAAAATAAAAAAAAAAAATAAAAAAAAATTAACAAAATTTGAAAAAATAATTAAAAAAAGAGCAGAGAATTCACAAAAAAGAAAAAAAGAAGAAATAGTAAAAAATATAAAAGATTCAATAAAAAATAAAAAAGAAGAATTAAAAAATGAAAAAAAAAATCAAAAATTAATTTTAGATAATTTAATAAAAGAAAAAAATAAAGAATTAGAAAATAATAGTAATCAATTAGATTATCAAATTAAAAAATGCCAAAAAGATAATAAAGAAAATTTAAAAAAGAATATAAAATGTTTACAAAAAAAGAATTTATGGAATTCAGAAAAAGAATTAGCAAAACAATATCGATTTGAAAATAAAAATTTTAAAAAAGAATTATTAAAAAACAATATTAAAAAATTTTCAGATAAATTAGATTTATTATTTCAAAATATTGAAAGAATTGATAAAAAAACTTTAGAAAAAACTGGAAAATTATATAAACATATTATTTATGTACATAATAATGGATATCAAGGAATGAAATTATTAATAAGTTGTATGATAGCGAAAAATTATAATTTTTTATTACAAAAAAAAAATAATAAATTAGTTTTAGAACAAAAAAATAGTTATCAAAATTTTTTAACTTTAACAAGTGGTAATATATATGATAAAACATTTAATAAAAAAATAACAAAAGAAATAAATGAATTATATAATGAAAGACCAGGTAATATAAATGGACAAAAATGTCGATTTATATTAATAGATTATAATTATAAAGAAGGGATTGATTTATATGATGCAAAATATTTTCATATATTAGATTCATATTTATTTGAAACAGAAATGCAACAATTAATTGGAAGAGGAACAAGAAATTGTGGTCAAAAAGGATTACCTTTTAATAAAGGTTGGAGATTATTAACATATTTATATTATAATAGATATGATAAAAAAAGAAGTATAGAAGATATTATCAAAAATTTAAGAGCTAAAAATATAGGAATAAGTGATTTAGATTTAAAAATTAGAAATGTAATAAAAAGTAATATTAAAAAAAATGCTGTTGATTATTTATTAACAAAAAATTTATAATTTAATTAGATCTAATTAAATTTGTTGCTCTATTTCCAAGAGAAATATGAGAATTTTGTATGTTAGAAATATGTTCTTTGATAAATTTACCATTATCTGTTGAATAAATTATATTATTAACATAAGGCATTTTTTTTTTCATATATTTAATACAATTATAACAAGGTTTTGATTCTATTGTAGAATTTTTATTTTTAGAATAACGAATAACCCATAGATCATAACTTTGACGATCTTTTATTTTTAATTTTTTATTAATTCTTTTATTAATCATAACTTCGGCATGAAATGAACAAGATTTAAAATCTTTTCCATATATATTTCTTTGCATACATATTACTTTATTACCTTTAACTAAACAAGCTCCATGTTTACTTCTCATATTACTATCTAATGCACAATATATCAATTCTTGGACTATTTGTTGTTTTTTTGCCGAAATAACTTCAAATTTCATTTTTTACTATAATAACTAATAATAATAAATTTTATTCTTATTAGGAAGACGATAATAAATTTTAATATAAATAAGTTGATAAATTTTCATTAACATTAATCAATTGTTTTTTTTCAGTTATAGCAGTTTGAATTAAATTAATAATAATATTTATTTTTTGGTTTAAACATTTAATATCAAAATAATCAATATATATTTGAAGTTCTATTAATTCTTCATATGTTAAATTAAATATTAATTGATTAAAAAAATTATCTTGAAAAATAAAATTAATTAAACCATTATTATATTTAAGTGTAATATTATCAGTATTAATATAAATTAAATATTTTAAAATAAAATTAATATATTTTTTTTCATAATTTAAATGAATTTTATATTTTATTTTTTTTTTTTTATTTTTTTTTTTAAATAAATTTATTAATAATTTAGATTTTTTATAATTTATATCTTTGAAGATTAATATATTATGATCTAAATTATCAGCAAATGTTAATATTATAAAATCACCATATAAAAAATCAATTAAAATATTTTTAATGATATTATTATTTTCTAATGAACTTTCGGCAATACTTTTTATTTGTAAATATCTTTTTTGATGTTCTAATATTTTATTATATTGATTAATGTTTATATCCATCATTAAACAATAAAAATTTTTTATCATAGTAGTAACATAATCCCACATAGAATATATATAAATAACATATATAATTTAATAAGTTATAATGTTTTAACTAAAGTTATACCATTCCATTTTAACCATTCATATGGTGATTTATTTTCATCTTTATATATAGCAACAACATCGTCTACATTTAAATCATAAACTGAATGAAAAGTTTCATAACCATTTTTATTAAATAAATTATATTCGATTCCAACAATACTTTCTTTATTTTTTATTTTTTTCAATAAATCTTTAACTGTTGGGCTCAAAATATAAATTTTCTTCATTGTTTTATTTTATAATAATGATTAAATTTTAATTAAAAATTAAAATATAATAAATAAATATAATAATGTTTAAAAATAGAAAAAAAGAAAGTGCAAAAAAACAAAAAATTCGGGAATTAACAGAAGAGTTAGAATTAAATACTAAAAAATATAATGAAGAATTAAATATTTATAAAAAACATATAAATGATAATAAATTATTATTAGATAATATTTCTGATGATTATGATAAAATAATTAAAGATAATAGTAAATTAAGAGATCAATTATTAAAAAAAGACCAAGATATATTCGAATTAAAACATGAAATACAAGAAAAATTACAAGATAATGTAATTGAAGAAAAAAATTTTAAATTTTTATTAAAAGAACAACAAATATTATTAGATATAGAAAGAAAAAAAACTCATGAATATAAAAGATTATATACTAAATATCATTTTATGAATACTTTATTAAAAGATTTAGAATAAACATCTTTTTTTTTTTTTAGATTTAATTTTTTTAGGAATATAACAATATTGTAATAAATTTTTATTTTGTTTTCCAACATGTTTTTCCATTTCATCATATTTTCTATTAGATAATACTAGTTTAGATTCTAAAACAGCATTATTATCCATTTCTTGTAATAAACTTAAATTAATATCTTTCATTGTATGATTTAATTTTCTATTTTCTTTTTTTAATTTTTCATTTTCTTCTTTCAATTTTTTATTTTTTTTCATTAAATTTAAACTATCTGTATATAAATCATTATTATCTTCTTTATATGACTTAGATAATTTTTTATAATAATTTTTTTCTTTATTTTTTTCATATTTTGGAGCTTGTGGTGCTGATGGTTGTAATATTGGATATTCCATTGTGTTATTTCCTTCTGACATAATTATATTTTAATACAAATATTTTTTCAATTTTAATATAAAATAATTTAATTTAAATAAATTACTTAATTATATATTATTATGCTTTCTGTAGGACAACGCGTAAAATCAAATAGACAATTTAATAAATATGACTATAGTCAAGATATAAGACCTTATATTATTACTTCTGTAAATGCAAATATTATTAGTGATACCGAAAATTTCAATCCTGAATCGGGTGGTGGTCAAATAGAAGAAGAAGTTATTTTAAAAGATATTGAAAGTATTGAAGCAAAGACTGCTACTATTTTAGATTTAACAGTTACTAATTTAAACTCTTATGAATTATCTCCTGCATATATTAATGCTTTTGGTGTTAAATCAGGTAATAATGTAATATTTCAAGGAAGTTTAGATGTAAATGATAAATTTACTTGGAATTCTTCTTTATCAACTTTATATGTTGATGCTAATATGAAGGTAGGGAGACCATTTATACATTTAAATTATCCTTCCGGTGAATATGGTATTCCACAAGACGAATATAATTCAGATATTGGATTATTATTACAATATTTTAATCAAGATTATTTAGGAACTAAATTAGCATTTATTGGTATGGATGGGAGTACTAATCGAATGAGATTTATGACAGGTGTATCAAAAGGAACAACAAATGAATATATTGTATTAGATAATGATACTGGTACGGGACATCAAACATTTGGAGATTTTGAAATAAACGCTTTATATGTTAGTAAAATTATTGAACATGATGATGGTGATGGTTTAACTATTGAATCAACAACAAATGATATAAATATAATTTCGGCAGGTGATTTAAATTTTTATGGAACTAATGTAAATTATAATATTTCTGGTGGATATACTTTAGTTAATGAAAATCAAGATATGAATTTTACATCAATTAGCAGTAATCTTAATTTAACTGTAACAAAAGGAGATACAAATATTGATACTTTTAATGGAAATTTAGATATACAAGTTGAAGGTGATGAAACACATCAAATTATTATTCAAAATTCAGCTGGTGATATAAATATTGTTACTGGATCAACAAATCCCGATTCTATTCATATGGATACCGACGGTGGTGTATTTATGACTACTGAAACTTTAAAAGTAGTAACAGATAGTACCCAAGAATTAGTATTTGATAATAATGGTTTATCAAGTAATGTACCCAAAACTGATTTTCAAAAATGGATTTCTTTTAATGATTTCAATCCCATTGATGGATATTGGTTTACAAATAGATCTTTGATTTCTGACTTACCAATTCATTATTGGAAAAAAGAAAGAAATGAAGAATATAGTACTATATATGTTGATGTAGATTTATCATCCAGATCAACAAATTTAAAAGGATTTAAATTAACAAAAGTTTATTTTGGTTATAAAATAGAAAATGCAGATATATTTGATTTAAATACGATTATTACAAAAAAAACATTTGATCCAACAAATGTAACACCTTTATCAATAACTCAAATTGGATATCACGATATAAATTTAGAATCAGGAATTGTAGTAGCAGAACATTATCGTGGAATAGAAATTGGTAACCCTTTTTATATAGAAAATGATAATATTTTAAATATTGAATTATCAATATCTTCTGCAGCAACATCAGATTTCTTATTTTATGGTTGTAATTTAGAATTTGAAAGAAACGATTTATAAAATATAATCATCTAAATCTAACATTTTCAAATCACAATCAATATCCATTAATTCAAATGAATAAAAATTATTTATCTCTTTTAAATTTAATATATCTCGGACTTTTAATCTATATAATAAATTATGTTCTCCATTTGGACCTAATAATGATAATACTCGTTGTGTTAAATTTTCTATATTATTATAACTTACATTAACAACTAAATTATTTTCATTTTCTAAATTTTTTAATTTTTCTATTTTTTTTTTTAAATTATTTTCATTATATCTATTTATTTTTAATTTATATTCTAATCCTTGATTATTAATATAATTTAATATTATTAAATCATTATCAATATCATAATAATTATTAAATTCTGGTAAAAATTTTTCTATTTTTTTTTTTTCAAAAAAATATTCATAATAAATATCATAATAAAAGAAAATGGGATTTAAAATATAATTAAATAAATATTCAATCATTTATTTATATTATTATATTATTTGGTATTTATATTAAAATAAAATTTATTATGATAAAAGAATATAAAAATGTCTCTTCCTCCTGTTATCGTAGATGATTTAGATTTAACAATTAAAAATTTAGAATTAAATTTAACTTTGCATCCTTTAATTATTATTTCTTGTATTTTTTTAATAATATCTACAATTTTTAATATTGTTTATATTTCAATATTATTATGTAATTTAAAAAAAAAGAATCAAGAAAGAATCGGAAGTAGAACAGATTTATTTTTAAATGAACCTTCAATGGAAGATCCAACAAAAAGTAAATATCTTAGATTATGAAAAAATAATTAAAATTTATTAAAAAAAATTATTAATGGAAGATTATTGGGTTTTTATTTTAGTAGTTTTTTCTTTATTTACATGTTGGTTAATACTTCGTTGTACTATATCTGTAGATACAAATGAACATAATAATGAACATGATAATAATAATAATATACGAATTTTAAGACAAGAATATCGTAATCAATTAATAGAAATGACAAATAATCAATATAATTTAAAAGATACAGATTATGAAATTGATCGAAAAATAATTCATGCATTACAAGAAAAATATAAAATAAAAATAAATTATAATAATTATTATAAAACTAAAAAATTTGTATTAAAAAAAAATAATCATGATAAACATTGTATAATATGTTTACAAAATTATGAATATCAAGATAAAGTATCATTTATGGAATGCGAACATAAATTTCATTATAATTGTTTAAAAACATGGTTAAATGAAAATCCAAGTTGTCCAATTTGTCGCGAAGATGTAATTAATGATGATAATAATATTTTAATAAATAATGGTGAAAATATATTGATAAATATTAATTAAATATTTATATATTATATATAATGAATTTTGCAAAATTTTTTATAATTATTTTATTTTTAATATATTTATATAATAGATTAGATAAAGGTCCTTATATTTCACAAAGTGGTAAAATTTGGGTAATTTTAATACAAAATCATAATTTTGATAAATCATCTTTAAAAATTAAAAAAGGAGACATTATTGAATTTATAAATAAAGATCAAATAAGACATACAATTAAAACAAATAATTTGAATGTTGAAAATAGTCCAATATTATTTCAAAATGATACATGGCAATATCAATCTAATAATGAGAATGATATTATTTTTGAATCATCATTATATAATAATATGAATAAAATAGTAATAAAAACTATAAATAATAATACTGAAAAATCATTAAAAAAACAAATGAAAAGTAATATAAATGAAATAAAAGATAAAATAGGAGAAAAAATAAAAGGGAAAAAAGATAATCTAATCAAAAAATTACAAAATATATTAAAATAATTATATTTTAATATTATATATTAATATTATGAAATTTAATTTACTATTTTTAATAAGTATATTATTTACAATGATGATTATTTTATTTTTTTTAATGAAAAAAAATGAAGAAAATATAAAAAATGAAGAAGATAATAAAGAATTAATACAATTAGATTATAGTTATTTACTATTAATTTTATCATTAGTATTTATATTAATTATAATTTTTTTTAAAATTTTATTAACTGATTTATTTATAAGATTCGTATATAAATATACTTTTTTTGGCGTATATTTACGAAAAATGAAAGATTTTTTAAGTTATGAAAAAGTCGAATTAACAGAGAAAGTGATAAATCAAGGAGGAGGAGCTAAATCATTTGAATATTTTAATAATGAATTACCAGTTAGTGATTGGAGTGGATTAAGTAGTATTAATTTTTAAATAAAATTTATAAATATTAATATTTTATATTATGGGAATAAAAAATATTAATAAATTATTAAAATCAAAATGTAATCAAGGAATTCGTAATTTCTCAATGGAAAAATTGAGAAAAACATATATTGGTATTGATACAAGTATATATTTATATAAATATACTTATATGGGTAATATGTTAGAATGTTTTTTAAAACAAATTTATCATTTATTATCATATGATATAACACCTATATATTTTTTTGATGGTAAACCAAGTGAAGAAAAGATGAAAGTTATAGAAAAAAGAAATAAAGAATATTCAAAAAAATTAGAACAAATTAAAGAAATGAATAAAGAATTAGAAGAATTAGAACAAATTGATAATCCAACAGATGATATTTTATTACAAATACATTTAAAAGAAGAACAAATTAGAAAAAAGAATAAAGGTACAATAAGAATAAATAAAAATGAATTAGGAGAATTAAAAAAAATATTAAAAAATTTAGGAATATATTATTATGAATGTAATGGAGAAGCAGATATATATATGAAAAGTTTTTGTCAAAAAAAATTATTAGATTATGTTATTACAGAAGATTTAGATTTTTTAACCCATGGTTGTCCTAATATTTTATATAATTATAACTATTCAAATGATAAATTAAAATTATATAATTTAAATCAAATTTTAATTGATTTAGGGATGAATTATGAATCTTTTGTTGATTTTTGTATTATGTTAGGTTGTGATTATTCATGTAAAATTCCAGGTTTTGGTCCAAAAACTGGATATAAATTAATAAAAGAATATAAAAGTTATAATGAATTAAAAGAAAAAGGAAAAATTAAGATACCAGAAAAATTTAAATATATAGATTCATTAAAAATGTTTATAGAGGGACCAGAAATATTAATAAAATATAAAAAAGAATTAAAACTTAAAAAGGAAAATATTAATTTAAAAGAATTAGAAGAAATGAATTTAAATATAAGAATAATAAAAAAGAATATTCAAAAAATTCAAAAATTTAAATATGAATTTAATATATTAGATTTTTTACACCAAAAATAAAGAATAAATAAATTCCCAAATATGATAAATAACATCAGATAACCAAATAATAGATAATCTATTATTTTTATTATATAAAATATAAGTATTTAATGAAGATAATATAAATATTGGAATATCAATTTCAAATTCAAACCAATTGAATTTAATTTTTGATTTTTTTGAAAATATATAATATGATAATATTTGACACAATGATGATAATATTAATAAAAATAATAATGAAGTTTGAGTAAAAAATATTCCATATAAAATATAAGATATACAAATTGAAATTATTATACAATATTTCCAATTTAATTCACTATTTTTAATAATTTTTTTAAAATTATCATTAAAACGATGTAAATGTAAAATAAAAGCGAAATAAGAAGTGATAAACTCGATATTATTATTAGTATTGAAAATTCTAAATAAAGTAAATGAAAGGGTTGAAATTTCTAAGGGTAATAAAGCTAAAGGAGAAGTCATAATATATAATAATAAAATTTATTAAAAATAAAAAAATAAAGATAAATAATAATGTCTCCATTAAAAATATGTTCAATCTGTTTAGATGAAATTAAATCATCAGAAAAAATTCATTTAGATTGTTGTCATCATGATTTTCATTTAAAATGTATATATAAATGGCAATGTATAAAAGATAATTGTCCATTGTGTAGACAAACAGAAAAAAAAACGAAATATAAATTTGTAAATGATTTTTTATTAGGTATTAAATTGATGATGGTATTAAAAGATTAAAATTTATATATAAGTGAAATATATAGAAATATGAATAAAGACGAATATAAAAATACAAATGTTAAAGAATTATCATCAAATGATTATAAAATTACAAATAATGTAATAATAAAAAATAATAAAAAATCTGGGTTAGTAGTATTTTATAATTTTTGGTGTGGTTATTGCCAAATGGTAAAACCGATAATGATAAATCTTACAAAAAATAAAAAATATAATTTTTATGCAGTTCATGGAGAAAATCCAAAAAATCAAAAACTATTTGGATTTTTTCAAATTCAAGGAGTGCCGCAAATTCGATATGTTCATAAAAATGGTAAAATTGGAGATATTTATAATGGAGAAAGAACAGAACAAAGTATGTTACAAGCATTAAATCAAAAAGGTGGAAATCAAAGTGGTGGATCTTCTATTAATGGTGGAGGTGAAAGAAGAAGAAAAGAATTAAAAAATTTAACAAAACCAGTATTATTAAGAAGAATTAGAAAACATGAAAAAAAAGTAAATAAGAAAGCAAAAATCAATATGAGTCATAAAAAACAAGTAATGATTAATTATATTGATAATAATATTGAAGAAAGAAGAGTAAAAATTGATTTACGAAGAAATAAAAGAAAAAATATTGGAGAAAGAACATCATTACAAAGAGAAAATAGAAAAAACCAACTTAGAAAAATAAATGCAAATAAAAAAAAAAATAGATCAAATGCAAAAGCATTATATAAAGAAATACCAAAAAAAGATAAATATATTGCAATAAAAAAACATAATTTAAAAAAAAATAAAAAATTAAAAAAGAAAGAACCAATGAAATTTATAAAAATGACTGGAAAGAAAAAAAAAATATATAAAAATTCTCAAGAAAAAATAGAATATAAAATAAAAAATAAAAAAAATAAAATACAATTAGATATTGTTCATAAACAAGGTGATGAAAAAATAAAAATGCATCAAAGTTATCCAAAAAATAATAATAGTTTAGCAACAGAATATGAAGTAAAAAAAGATTTATTAGAATATGTTAGAAATACTATTGATAGTAATTAAATAGTTATTTAAATAAATAATAATATATAATTATTATATATTATTATGTCTTTTACATTTTCTAATGGAGTAGAAATTTTTTCAGAAGATAATAGTGTTGGTTTAAATGTCACTGAACCTAGACGAACTATGGATATTAGTGGTGATTTAGGTATTACTGGTAATATTTATTTAGGAACTACTAGTTTTGAATCAAATGATGCAAAAATTGCTATTAATACAACAAGTCCTTTAACATCATTACATATTAATGCAACTGATGGTATCGTAATACCTATTGGAACCGTAGCACAAAGAGTTGATGTAACTGGTGCAATTCGTTATAATTCTGAAAATTTAACTTTTGAAGGTTATAAAGGTACTTGGGGATCATTAGGTGGAGTTATTGATGTAGATCAAGATACTTATATTTCAGCAGAAACAATAGCTGGAACTGATAATGATCAATTAAAATTTTATACAGCAGGAACAGAAAGATTAATGATAGATATTGATGGTGATACTACTATTAATAATAATATTATAGTTGATGGTAATTTAGTAGTAGGATCAACATCAGCAGTCAATGGAAAAATTGAAATAGTAGGTAATATCGGATCAAATAGTATAACAACAAATTCATATCTTAAATCAACAACTAGTGGAACATTTATTGGTATATCTGGTGCATCAACTAATAATTCTTATTCTTTATATGCAGATGGTAAAATAGCAGCATTAGAATTTAATGCAATATCAGATATAAGAGTAAAAGAAATCCAAAATGAAAGAGATATTGAAAATGATTTAAATATTTTAAAAAATATAAAAACTTATGATTATACTTTTATTGATAAATTAGAACATAGAAATACAAAAAAAATTGGTTTTATAGCTCAAGAAATAGAAAAAATAAATAAAGATTTTGTAAATAAATCAAAAAGATTTATACCAAATATTTATAAAATATTTCATTTTATTGCCGAAGATCAAATAGAAATACATAATGATACTGATATAAATATAAATGATACTCTGAAAATAGA
>Ga0315334_10000573_pt1 | contig 22479 bp, 18 predicted proteins | sample M150034915metaG_FD_205555 | JGI IMG/M metagenome (GOLD analysis project Ga0315334, IMG submission 205555) | Ammonia-oxidizing marine archaeal communities from Monterey Bay, California, United States - M1 500m 34915 | ecosystem: Environmental > Aquatic > Marine > Intertidal zone | place: USA... | reverse complement strand
AGGTCGAAGATGCCCCGAAAAAATTACTCCGGATTGTTGATTACATGGGGCGTGATACCAACCCCATATTCAACGCTCCTCTTTTCTACATGTATGAAGACGGTTCTGTAGACCGAATTTATAACTCCCAGCATTAGGTTTGTCTCATGCCTTGTGTATGGTCATACTGATGTTTGTTAAATACTTGTATCTTTGCGCTTTAATAACACATTCAACCAAGCCATGCTAAATTTCAAACTCGCTAGTATTGTACTTGTTTTTAGTTCTTTTTTCGGGCATTTGTTCGGTCAAGATTTTTTTTCGGAATATCCGAATAATCGTATAGTCCTTGAGGCAACTGCTCCCGGAAATCAATATCAATATGATATTGGCGAAAAGGACAAATTCTACCACAAAAGCGAGTCAGCACTCGTTTTCAATAAAGTAATAATTGAAACTTCTGAGTCGAAACGAAGAGGGCTTCGCTTGAAATTTACTTTTTCAGATGGCATCGGCAACAAAATTATTTGCGATGAAACAGACATCATGAAATTAGTCCCTAAGATCGATTGTAGCGCCGAAATGATCTATCCCGAGCTTCTCTCTGAGGAATTCAATCGATTTGGTGTTCAATTCAGGGGGTGGCGCGATGAATATATCATTGTAAAAGCAGATGACATAAGCCCGGAATACTCCGAAGCACTTGATCGGGTTTATAGAGTTCAACTCGTAAATAATTGCCTCGAGCCAGGAAAGTGGGAAGTTGTAATTGATAGTGAAGATTATTCCGATTTTCCGCAGCGAAGAAAAAGCGATAATAATTTAAATCAACGCCGAATTCTTGCGCACAGCTGGTTTAATCTTCCAATGGACTTTTATAAAACCCTCTTAAAAATCAATAATCCAGAACTTGAGACCGACCTGGTCGATCTTGGTTATAATGAACTAGTAGCAATATCCGAGAAAACTCCGGTTGATTTTGGCCAGCTGCGCAAGCCGCTTGATGAAAAGCTGGATATTAAAGTTATAGAAATAGGACACCAGAGCAAGCGGGTTATTGAAATTTTAGACCCCGAAGAATACTACAAAAAGAAATTTGGACTCGTATTGTCGGAGGACAACTACACTTATGAATCCATATTAAACCAGCGTTTACCACTTACTCGATTTCAGGACCGGGGGTTTTACAGCAAGGAAAAAGCGGATTCGTTTTACGTTCAATGGATGAAACATGTTGATGAGGTTGAAATTAATACCATTGATGTCCATGACGCTGGTGTTATTTCAGAAATAAAATTAACGGGAGAAAATGCCCCTTACGAAATCGTTCTTGGCAATGTCGATCTGGCACTTATGAACGAACAAATTCTTTGTGGCTTTCTATTCGGGGTAAACACGTACATCACAAACGTCAGAAATAATTCCAGGCCGAATACGATCGGATACGATCCAACCCAATATCCATCTTATCGAAGACCATATTTGTACTTAATTGACAAAAAAACCGGTAATTGGGTAAACAATCAATTCAAGGGTGTTGAGAAAGTGTACCTTTCTTATGACGACATTGATCGCAAAATATTGAACATCTACGTGCTTTCGTATGAAAGGATCGTCCCGGTTTGGATGGCAAGGGTGCGCCTCCCAGATGATTTCGTGGAGCAAATCAGGGTACGAAGACGGCTCTTTAATTATTAATTTGTAAGATTCTCCCCGCCATGCTTTTCGTTTACCAATTACGCCTTTTAACTATTATTTCTCTAAGTACACTTGGCTTTCATTCGGTGGGCCTTTCTCAAACTTCTATTAAATTCAAAAAACAACCCACCGCATATTTTTATGCGCAAGCCAATCTGCATGGGGGAATGATCTACGACAAACAAGGGCTTTATTTCTCATTTGCAGATAGGTCGATTCGAAACCGAATTACCATGCAGGGGTTTTTTAGATCTGGAAAAACGCTACAGCGTGGATACATTCCAAAGGTTAGTATTAGGACCGCATGCGCTCAAATTTCATTGGATTTTGACCCAAATTATTATGGCACGAGCGGATATGGAGCGGTGCAGCTTAGATTGATGGACAACTGGATCGGATTCGGCACAAAAAAAAGCCGTCGCAATTTCTGGGTGGGCAATCGTCGGGTTGAATACGGAAGAAACCCCCGCCTTGACGCAGAAGCTAATTTTATGAATCGAAATTCACTTCAGATCAGAGATTTTGGATTTTGGTGGGATCTTGGCTGGTTTTATCGTTCGCCATTAATTAAAAACCCTGAAAACAGATGGGACATTATCCTTCAACTTTCAAGTGGAGGGTGGCTTTTCAATGGTGCGGGATCGCAGGGAACGGTTCTTTTTACCGGAATCAACCGAGAGAACGACTCCTTATACATGAATTTAGGTTTGGGAGATCTTGAATACAGAAATACATTTTTGGCCATCACACATATAGGACAACCAACATATAAACCTAAAGAATTCAGTGTGTTCGTTATAGGAGGCCACATTCGTGACCAGTCCAATCTTCAGGGTACAGTTGGAGTTGCGAGGCTTGGATTAGAATACATTATTAAACACAAAGAAAAACTAAAATTTGGAACGCAAGTTTCTTTTGGTCCCAGCTACCATTTTGATGACACCTACACTCCGGACGGAAGAGAAGAAATTGTGGCACTATTGAATAACAGTTTTGATTATTCATTTGATCGTCATTGGGCAGTTGCATTATCCCAATACATCGGGTCATTTACTTCTCTAAATCCTGAAAATGATGGTTTTGTCAATTACTCGATCGAAGGCAGTGTGAGCTATATTTTTAACCCCAATATTAAATTGAGGCTGAACACATTTTACGACAATGGTAATCAGTGGATCGATGGCTACAGTGCAGGCGCGTTTCTTCAATTTGTCGCCGGATTTGGGAAGCGCCCATGATTTATTGATTGTGGCTCAGGGTTGCTGCGTCGTACACTAAAAAATCCAAAGTAACAATACACCCCTTGCCTGTATCACTTTCAATGTGCACTGTTCCATTATTAACCTCTGTATACTCTTTAACTATGGCCGTTCCTAAGCCTGTCCCAGGAATATCCAGTGCGTTCGACGCTCTAAAAAACGGATCGAAAAGCATTTCTAATTCTTCTATAGGAACTCCCATTCCAAAATCCTCAATAATTACTTTTACCCTCCTTTTGGTAAAATTAATTCGAATGATCGGTGCAGACTGCCCTTCTGAATATTTGAACGCATTCGAAAGAATGTTGGAAACCGAATGCTCAAACAGGTTTTTATCCAAACCAATGCTTCTTTTTATTCCTTTGACTTCCAGGGTTGCTGTTCTATTATCTTCCTGAATTTGATTGAATTCATCAAGTACTTGTTTGCATATTTGAACAATATCCACATCGGTAAATACGGGAATAACACCCCCAACTCCAATTTTTCCAAGTATCAGGACATCATTCATCAATCCAGTCATTCTTGTTATTTCTTTTTTTATCCTTTTCGAAACCGTCTCTATTTTAGGCCTAAACGATTCATTCACTTGATCAATTTGCAATTCCAGAAGGGAAAGGTTTGATTGAATAACAGTTAGTGGAGTTCTAAACTGATGTGATGCAGTGGAAACAAATCGAGATTTCAGCTCACCAAGTTCCTTTTCAGTCGAGAGTGATTTTTCGAGTCTAATTCGTGTTTTTTCCAATTCACTTGTTCGTTCCTTTACTTTTTGAGCCAGCTCCTGTGTAAATTGTTCACGAACCCCTTCCGTCTGCTTGAGTTCTGTTATGTTTAAACTAACGCCATATATCTTTACAGGTTCTCCATCATCGTTTAAAATTGCCTCGGCTCTTGAAATCGTAGTAATTTCATCCTTGTTCTTCAGCATTCTTACCTCTTCATCAATGGGAACACCTTCGTTTCTGGCCGCAACAAGAGACCGAATAAATGTTCCTTTATCTTCGGGGTGTATGAATTTTACAAATTCAACAAATTCAATGACCCTCATTTCCTGTGGCAGTGATAACAATTTAATCATTCCCATCGATAAAATAATTTCGTCCGTTTCGATGTTAATATCCCAGCTCCCCAGATATGCCATCTCCTCAGCTTTATTTAATCGGTCTTTGGCAAGTAACAATTCTTTTTGATTTTTCATCAGCTCACTCTGAACCCTGTGTCTTTCAATTGCGTGATAGACAATCCTCCCCAACAATATTTCATTCAGGTTCCCTTTGGCAATGTAGTCCTGAGCTCCATGTTTTATTACAGTCATCGCTACTGAAAAATCATTGTGTTCAGAAATTACAATTACAGGGATCCTGTTGTCCAATGCGTCTATGGTTTTCTTTAAATTCTCCATTATTAAAGAATCTACCTCCGAGATTTCCATTATAATAATGTCACCGTTTGATTTCGCGACAGATTGAATTACGTCATTCAATCTCTCACAGACGGTGAAACTCCCAACTGTAACTGCTGATTTTAAGAGCCCCTCAAGCACAACGGCATCGCCAATATTCTCTTCTACATAAACTATATTAACTGACTTATTTGTCATTTTCATATGTCAGAGTTGATGTTTTCTTTCCCTATCCAAGAATTGTCTTGCGTGCAATCTTCACTATTACCGGAGCATTTTATTTTCATTAAATAGAGACTTTCTTTTCTCCAGAAGTAAAAATAACAAGATTTGAATAAAACAAGAGCACTTATTCTCAAACCTGAACTATTCTGTTTGATTTTTTTCTATTAATTAATTTTCTGCTTTTGTTTCCCTTACTGAGTAAAAATATTTTTATTGTAACTTTCCAAGAAACTATTCTTTTGCCCAATGTGTCGGTTTGTCTTTTTTCTAGCTTCTGTAATACTGTCAAATTCTTTTTCCTATTCGCAAGAAGTGGTTTCTTCGGATGGGAATTTTATTGTGGGTTCTGGGGGGAGCCTGTCCTGGACGTTGGGTGAAATGATATCAGAAACTTTTGAAAATCAATCACTCTATTTAACACAGGGATTCCAGCAACCCGACTTGGGTTCACTTGGTTCTTCCTCACTTCTATTGAATAATGATATCTCCATATATCCAAACCCATTTACTACGTTCATAAACCTTTCTGGCAAAAGCATAAATTCAACTTTTATTTTGAAAATGTACGATTCTCAATTAAGATTGGTATTAGAAACGGAGTTCTTTTTTCATTCGGCAAACAATCCTGTCGTCATTCCTCTATCGAATCTTCCAAATGGGTTGTACATTTTATCGATTAAAAATGAAAATCGAAACGAACTTTTTCACAAACGCATTATTAAAATTTAAATGATGAAAATAGTATTGATCGCCCTCTTTTTTATTCCTATAATTGGTCTTACTCAGGCACCAAGCCTATTTAAATATCAGTCAATCGCCCGAGATGTTTCCGGAGCAGCACTATCAAACGCACCAATTGGCATCAGAATAACAATTCATGATATAACACCCGCAGGTACAACTGTTTTTTCCGAAACACACGCCACAACCACTAATAATTTTGGTCTTTTTACTTTATCAGTCGGGAACGGTTCTGCTGTGGTTGGTACAATTGGTGGCGTTGACTGGGGCAACGACGCAAAATATATGGAAATAGAGGCAGACCTTTCTGGTGGCACTTCGTACACCGCTTTTGGAACAACACAGCTGCTAAGTGTTCCTTATGCATTATACGCGGCTTCTTCCGGAGTACCGATATTGCCCAATGGAACAGATGTTGGGAACACCTCTTACTGGGATGGTGCCACGTGGGTTGTAAACAGCAATAACATATACAATAACGGTGGAAACGTAGGTGTTGGGACAAATAACCCGCAACAAAAAGTTGATATTAGCGGAAATGTGAACATCCCTATGGACAGTGCCTATATGATCGATAATAGACAAATGTTGTGGAACAAAGGTTTTCACAATGTATTTGTAGGGGATAGTGCTGGCCGCATAAACTCAGATGGAAATCACAACTCTTTTTTTGGGTTTAATGCTGGGCCGCAAAATACAATTGGATCGCAAAATACTTTTATCGGAGCAGAAACAGGGGTGGCTAATTTGAATGGCGATATGAATTCCTTTTTGGGCCGTAGAGCAGGCTTTTCAAACACCAACGCCTATGAAAACACTTTTATCGGGGCGTATGCCGGCCAATACACCACTGAGGGAGCGCACAATTCATTCTTAGGCGTAACAGCAGGGTCGCTCAACACTCTGGGGGCAGAAAACACATTTCTCGGAGCCCATGCTGGATATTCAAATACTATTGGCGGGTTTAATTCATTTGTGGGAAATTTTGCAGGATTGAATAATGACCTTGGCAACTACAATACTGTTATAGGGTTTGAAGCAGATCTGTCACTTGGAAGCCTGAACAATGCTGCAGCATATGGGGCTGGGGCTATAGTGAACGCAAGTAACAGTGTTATTATTGGAAATACTTCGGTTACCGTCATTGGTGGTCAGGTTGGCTGGAGTACATTTTCCGATCGCCGCTTAAAATCGAATATTAGAAGCAACAATCTTGGTCTGGATTTTATAAATCAACTAAAAACCGTTAACTATGAATTTCAGGCGGAAGGGCAAAAGAATATTCGTTATACTGGATTAATTGCACAGGATGTTGCGGGTGTATTGAATAAAATGAATGCTGAATTTAGTGGTGTTGTTGGTCCCAAAACTGAAAAAGACTATTATTCAATCCGTTATGCTGCATTTGTAACTCCTTTAATTAAGGCCGTTCAAGAGCAATCTGACCAAATAATGAAACTTCAAAACGAGAACAATAGCCTAAAAGAACGAATTAATAAACTGGAACACGCATTCGAACATTTATTGGAGAAAAACAAAGACTAAGCATCTTTTCTAATTATATTGAAGAAACTTATTTTAAAATCTTTCGTCTTTGATATAATAAAACCAACATTATTTATGAAATCACTGATTGGCCTTGCTTTTATTTGCTCTTTACTATACTCGCCTATTGTTAATGCTTGCACTCCTTGCCAGGCCCTCTCAAATATAACCCAGACAATTGTTGGTTCAAATTTGGAGCTGACATTTACCAGTAATACCGGTTGGGATTGCTGTTATACGGTCAACATAGAGATCGTGTGTCAAAATGCGACCTTTACAGGTGTTGCCAATTATTTCTCTCCACAAATATGCCACATCAATGGAAACAACATGAATCAGCCATATGGGCTGACCGTGATCGATATTTCTAATTTCTGCCCCGGACAATATAAATGGAGGGCTTTAGAAACTTCATGCAATGTTTTGACGCAGGAGTTTTTCTTCACCATCCCTGGTCCCGGGCTTGTATTAACGGCCAGTAGTGTGGAAGATTCTATTTGTCTTGGAGACAACACACAGCTAAATGCTCTCGGAGTTGGTGGCTGTAACGCAGGTGTCATTAATTATCAGTGGGCTCCTGCAGCAGGATTAAGCAATCCCGCTATTGCAAATCCAATTGCAACCCCGGCGGCAACAACAATATATACGATAACTGCTCAGGAAAGCAACAGCTGTGGAGCACCACAAACTCAAGACGTAACAATCTTTGTTCATCCTCCTGCCCAGGTTTCCGCAAGTATGCTTCCGGACACATGCACTTCGGGAAGTGGAACGGTCATAGCCACTCCTGTTCAAGGGGTGCCCCCTTATACCTTTTTATGGCCCACACTTGGAAATGCTAACACCTCGGTCGTCACCGGAGTTTTAACGGGCAACCATACTGTTGAAATGACCGATAGTAATGGTTGTATTGCAACAGCCACGGTTTTTGTTGGCGATAGTCCTGCTTTATATCAGGGAACAACTACCCCTGTCTCGTGTGCGGGAGGAAATGACGGAACAGCGTTCGCAGAAATTGTTCCCTTGTTTGGGAATGTTGATTATTTATGGGATGATCCGGCAGGTCAAATTACCCAAACTGCGATAGGATTGACCGCAGGGGCCTATACTTGTTTCATTTCTACGGATATGGGGTGTTCGGGAAGTGTTATTCTCGTTGTTATTGAGCCGCTTCCACTTGTCGGAAATGTTATCAATCAAACAGATGTAACATGTAATAGCGGCAACGATGGGATTTTAGAGGTCACTGTAAATCAGGGGACACCCCCCTATACTTATGCGTGGAATAATTCGGCCTCAACACTAAATATTGCCGATGACCTAAGCGCAGGCAATCATACTTGCACTGTTACCGATTTTAATGGGTGTATTTTACTGATCAATGGTGTTCTAGGAGAGCCCAGCCCACTTGACATTACTTTTCTCACTCCGAATACTGTGATCTGTCCGGAAGATGATATAGAACTTACTGTAGTTGGGGCCGGGGGATCTTCTCCCTATACATTTTCATGGTCCGAAAATGGTGTGGATATAGGTGCTGGAACGAGTATTATCGTTAATCCAGTAACAACAAATACTGAATATTGCGTTATTCTATCCGAGCTTTGTGGCTCTCCAACCGATCAGGAATGCACTATAATCGATTTCTTCCCCCCGATTGTTCCGGCGTCTTCGCCGCTACAAATGTGTAACCCGAGTACTTTTGAGCTGTTGAACCTTTCCTCGAATAGCGTAGACATTGCAAACACATACTGGGAGTTCGGCGATTACGACACACACACGGCATTAACGCTTGGAGACAATCCTGTCAGTCATTATTATGAAGGACCCGGTGTTTACAATGTCACAATGGTGGTTACTTCTATTCATGGTTGTGTATATGCCGACACCCTCTTTGGATTGGTTGAGGTTTTGGCAGACCCAGTTGCTGATTTTGATTTTTCCGTAAATCCAACGAATATCTTTGAAACCACAATTTTTGCCCAAGACCACTCTTCTCCTAATGTGATTAATTGGTATTGGGACAGCCCTTTTTCCAATCCGCCCACAAGTACGGAGACGAACCCTTATTTTACTTTTCCAATAGGCGAGCCGGGCAATTATCCGGTAACCCTTATTGTAGAAACAGATCTTGGTTGTCTAGATACAATAACTCTTTTCTTTGAAGTAATTGAACAGGCATTCTACGCCCCTAATGCTTTTACTCCAGACGACGATGAATTTAATCAAGTCTGGAAACCTGAAGTTATTGGGTTTGACCTTTTTGATTTTGACCTGTTCGTTTTCAATCGATGGGGAGAACTTATTTGGGAAAGTCATGATGTTTCCGTTGGCTGGGACGGAACGTATAATGGTAAAATCGTTGAGTCAGGGGTTTATGTATGGAAGGCCGTTACAAAAGACCCCCATAAAGATGAAAGAAAAGTGTATCGCGGTACTATCAACCTTCTAAAGTAATAAGTCCACTCTGCTCTAACTCAATCGTATCTCTGTTAATCCCGAAAGCTTCGTTGTTACAGCTTTTCCGGTTTCGTAGTTATTTTAATTTTCCAGTTGGGGTGCGGGGACGGAAATGGTGCTATTTTTAGTTTTAGCTTTCCCGTTTTGTTCAATGATTTGATCTCGTATTTTTCTATCATTTGTCCTACTAAAGTAATCGTCATAAAACGAACCAGGGTAGCGGCAATACAAGCATGTTTGTCAAACCCGAAAGGGACAAAGGCCTCTGGCGGAATCTCGGACTTTAAGCCATATAAAGAACCATTTCCGTCCCTTGGAATAAATCTGGAGGGACTCCAGAGTTCGGGGTCTGGATAATATTCGGGTAAATAATGAGCAACAGCCGTTGCGATCAACATTGGATCTCCTTTTTTTATTTGAAACCCCATAAAAGAAAAATCTTCGGCAGCAACTCTTGGTGCAGAAAGAGATATTGGCTGGAGCCTTTGGGTTTCCATTAGCGCAGCGTTTAACCATTTTGCGTTGAGTACTTCTTTCAGTTCAGGGGGCTGTTCCCTACCAAACAATTCCTTTGCTTCTTCAGTACAGCGGGCAAGAGCATCATCAGATTGTATTAAAAAATGCAACAGAAACCCCGCCAATGAACCAACATAGACCAGACTGTTAGAATATGGCATGTGTAAATTGGCAAGCTTGTCTTGTTTTGTAAGTGGGGTCCCGTCTGTCTTCCTGAATTCCGATAAAACCTTCCAAATTTTTCGGTCATGTGGAAAGCCCTCCTTTTGACTGGATGCCTTTTCAAGAGTTTCATTGAGAAACCCCATTGTTGCTCTTCTTGCTCTTCGGTATTTTGGGAATACCCTCATAAATCCGGGAAATGCACCAACTCCGGCACCCAAAAATATCTTTGCAAAAGAGGACAGTTTTCTCATATTGCCTGTAAAGGGACAACCTGTGATCATTTCGCCACAACTCAATGATGCCATTTTACTGAATTCGTCAACAACGGAAAATGCCTCATCCTCAGGAAGACGATCCATTTCTTTTCGAATAGTATCCGCCATTTGAGGGTAAAGGTGATTCAGTGCGTTTTTCGAAAATATCGGTTGAAGGGCTTTTCTGAGTTTTATGTGTTCTTTTCCCTCCATGCCTACTAACACATGATCGCTCTTAATGTCTTTCCCGTATGGGCTGTATATCGGCCGGCCGTCAAAAAGACGATCTGAATTTTCTTTGAAAAACCGTGTTGCCTCCACGCCAGCCAATATAACGTACCTCCTGTTTAGCGCACGCACCTCATATACCGGGCCGTGCTTTTTATATTGTTCTAAAAAAAACTCCAGAGGGTCCTTTAAAAGTGGCCTGGCACTTCCAATAAGTATCGCGCCGTCCGCTCTTGGAATTTTTTTTAAAGGCGGTGCTTTTGTCTTTTTACCATCCCTTTCAACCGGTTCTGGAATAAGCTGTTCCTTTTGCATAATTTAACCTTAATCTCTTTGTTTCTCGTTTCTGTTTTCGGGACCCGAAACAATGTTTTTTTCATAAGTATCCCCAATTGAACGGTTGGAAATTGTCCATTTTGTCTATAGTAAAGGGTCGTTTTTACCCCGCTTAATATACTTAATTAATTACAAATATTATTATTGAATGGTTTCACGGGAAATATTTAATTTCATATCGAAGCTCTACATTGTTAATCATTTATTATTTTGCGTCATGAACCAATTAAAAAAAACAAAGTGGGCTGTTTTTCTTTGCTGTGCACTTTTTTTTATGTCTTTTGTTCCTGGCTCGAGTAAGCTAATTGGTGCCGACGATTCCACATATTCAATTACCGTTGTAATCAAGAACATCCGAAATAAAAAGGGTCGAATTCAGCTGCATCTTTACCGAGGCCAAAGGGGTTATGCGTCCCGAAAAGGCTGGAAAGAGTCCCTTTTATCAAAAAAAGTAATGAAGGATGGAATACTTGTTTATAGGTTCACGGGGATAGAAAGGGGCATTTACGGTCTGGCCGTGCTGGATGACGAAAACAGAAATACGAAAATGGACTACGGCTGGATCATGCCCAAGGAGGGTTTTGGATTTGGAAATTACCTGCACGGTGGATGGAGCACCCCTCATTTCGATGATTTTAAGTTCCATTTGAAATCCGACAAGACGGTTTTAATAGTGGTGCGTTACCTTTAGCATTATTTGATGTCCATGAATAAAAAAAATATATTAATTACCGGGGCAACAGGTGGAGTTGGAAGTGAGGTGTTGCGCCAATTATATAACAATTCGGGAGATTTTCATATCACCGTTCTGGCTCGTAAATCGTGGAAAACGAGAAGGTTTCTAAGGAATTTCGCAGGAATAAATATTGTCTATGGTGACCTCCGTAATTATAATGAAATCATTGCGGCTTGCTCTGATCAAGACTACGCTATTCATCTTGCGGCCGTCATACCGCCCCGTGCTGAATACTTCCCGGCTGAAGCCGAAAAAGTAAATGTTGGTGGTACTAAAAATCTTGTTCGCGCCCTTGAAGAACACTCTCCAAATGTGTTTTTGATTTATAGCTCCTCAGTTGCTATTTATGGAGACCGGCTTAAAACCCCCGAAATTGCGGCAACAGATATTCCAAAATCCTGTCCCTGGGATGCCTATAGTCAAACAAAAATTGCAGCTGAAAAAATTATACAAAACAGCAATTTGAATTGGTCCATTTACAGACTCTCAGCTATTATGGGTATTGGCAATCATAAAGTTTCAAAAATTATGTTTCACATGCCACTAGAAACCACCATGGAAATAACAACTGTCAGGGATACAGCCAGAGCTTTTGTAAATTCAATCGGAAAAGAAGACCAGCTCTCTGGAATGATTTTTAACCTCGGCGGTGGTGAATCGTGTCGGGTTTCATACCTCGGATTTATGACCCGTGCATTTGATTGTTACGGTATGGGGGCTGTAAATTTTCCCAAATATGCTTTTGCAATGCAAAACTACCATTGCGGCAGCTATGTGGACGGGCATGTTTTAGAGGAAATTATCCATTTCAGGCAAGACAACATTGAATCGTATTTTCTTCGTTTTGGTGATGCCGTTCCCAGAATACAGCGCTTTTTTACAACGTTGGTAAACAGGCCTATTAAATGGTTTCTGTTGATGAGTTCAGAGCCGTACCGCGCGCATAAAAAACAAAACCGAGAAATGATTGATCGATTTTTTGGGAACGAATACCCTTTCTAGTGCCTTTCGTATTTGCAGCAGGAATGTAGGTTCTTATAGGCTCTATCTGTTGCTTTATGTGTTTGAGAATCGTAACCCGCCTTCGCTAATACTTTCTTGATGTCATCTGTATTAATTTGTGCATCATCATAATTAACGGTTAATATAAGTTCTTCCAAATTCCAGCTGGCATAAGTAACCCCCGTCATGTTATTCGTGATTGTCTCTATTTTTTCCTTACACATCCCACATTTGCCCCAAACTTTAAAAGACTCCTCTTTATTTTGATCCTCGGGGTGGGGCAAATTAATTTCTGCCTCAACCGTCCTCTTTTTCCTTTTCGTGCTAAAACGATACGCTACTCCCGCGGTGATTTGGTGTTGGGCCGCAATTTGAGTTCCTCTCACGTATTGATAAAGCGGCATGTCTGCGAAGGCAAATAAAGTAACACCCCCTTTAAAATTATAGCTTATCTGGGGGACAAACGATACCTTTCTGCTGCCTGTAGAAAATGTGTCAATGCTATATGCCGCAAGTGGATCTATCATGTCAAGTGTTTTCATTTTTCCCACCCATTCTCCTTTGATCTGCCCGGTTAGACCTAGTTTTTTCCATAAGGTCGTCCCCACAAATAAGCCTACGTTTGCATAGTCGCCAAATTTGAGTCCCAGAGAATTCCAACCGGTGCGCACGTATAAGGCATTCGCAAAAACCCTAAGCTTTCTATTCGGAAAGCTTTTAAAAAAGAACCCATAAGCCATTACGTCATGTGAGCCAGTTGTTGTTTGAACGGTGGGGGGAGAAGTCGCCCATATTTCTGTTGAATCTAAAAACGGATTCGCCGGGTCATCAAAATTTGGAAAAACGGAATACCCTACAAAGTTCGAATCTGCATTAGATCCAATCGGTATTTTCCAGCCTAAGCCTAAGGATATTTCAGTTCTATTAGCGCCCTTCGCCTTGTTGTAAAAGCAATATTTAGGAAATAAAATTAAGTCCCCAAAACCAGATGAGTTTATTTGATTCTGTTCGATTCGCATTTCAGAACCGACAAAGGACGTGTCGGCAAATTCTGTAATTGTTCTGTTCAAATAATAGCCACCACCAACAGACATTGTTAATTTATCGGTAATTCCATAGTCTGCTTTAAAGAAAATATAATTGCTTGATAAGTTGTCAAAAAAAGGCACAGTATCGCTGTCTAGGGTTAAAAACCGATTCGAACGGGAATATTGATACGAGCTCATCAATTCTATTTCCCCCTTTTGCAGAACCCCCGCTACTGTTGCCCCAGACAAAGGATTTCCACCACCACCAGAACAACATCCCTGAGCTTCAATATTCTGCACTGAAAAAAGGACTGCAATTGAAAACAGAAGCTGCTTCCCAATTTTCTTTTTACACTTAATTATATTGTAGTTAAATCTAATTGTCAATCTGAATTTTTAATGTTTCCGTGCCTGTTTGGCCTGTTAGCCTTAACAAATATACCCCTCCTGATAAAGCCGAAGTGCTGATCTGTAATTGTTGGACTTCTACGCTGGTTTTATCCAAGGGTATTTGTTGTAGAACTTCCCCCTGGAGAGTAAATAATTCGATCAAAAAATCTTCGTTGGATTTATTCTTGAATTCAATATTCAAGACAGACTTAGATGGATTTGGAAACACCTTAAACTCGTTATTTGTGGCCTTTATCGTGCTTATATCCAGCTGGCATGAACTTGCAAGATCATTAAGTGCATAGCTAATCGCATCGGATACGCCCTGTCCGGTCGGGGTGTTATTTTTATTATAATAAATCTTGTGATTTGAACACCCAAGAACAACTACTTTGGGCATTCCCGCCCCTCCATAATCGTTCATATTAATTGTTGTACTGGAAAAATATGTGGCATTCGTTATTCCGTTGCTGGCACACCAGCCTTCTACGGAGGAACAGCTCGTGTTTGCAAAATCATCTGTTACCCAGTATTCCACAACCCCGGGGTTGCTTATTGCATAATTTAATACCGCATTGTGTACCTCCAGCAGCGGCGCAGCACATGTTGCACATGGCATTGTCCATCCGATCACAATTATTTTTCCGGCATCCAGCTCCGAAAAAAGATTGTGCGAAGATCCATTGCAATTAGAAGCTGTGAAATCCGTTGCAAAGGTCTGGCTATACGATTCGATACTTAGCAAACTCACCAAGAGTAGTAATCCAATTCTTTTCATTATGTAGTTTTAATTTGTTTGGAATCACAAAACTACTGCTATTTGAATAATTACAAAATTTGTTGCGTGCGAATTAAAAAACAACATAGGAACCCTATTGGGCAAATTCAGGCTTACAGGATCGCATACAAAAGCTATTCTTTTCTACGATTAAGACAAAAATTGCCTTTCTAATCCGTCAAAAACTACTTTTGGTAAGATTATTGTAATTTCGACAAAATCTATAACCTATTGATGCACCATTTGTTGCTGAAAGTTCAATTTTACTGAACCCTGGTTGTGGCTTTTTAATTACTAACATAAAAAATTACTATGCGTAAAATTATACTCTTCGGATTGACTTTAATTGTGTTTAATTGCCTAAACGCACAAAACATCAACGACAACAAAGTTTCTTTTTCTTATATACAATTGCCACTTATTAAGATCGATGATGGGCTCACAAAATACGAAGTGCGCGTTTCACACGGTTATCTCGACGCCAACAAAGACAGTCTGGCGTTACATGAAGCCCGAAAAACAGAGGCGCAGGAGAGCTTTGACAGGGCCCTATTGACGTACCAGAATACCTGTGCGGCCATAAAGCGAAACTATTTAACAAACATGGCTAAATGGGAAACTCGATCCAACGCAGGCGCTACCACTTCCAATGGCCTGCCTTTGCCAAAACCTGTTAATCCGGGATATCCTGCACCGCCTGTTTATCCTGTCGTTAAAGCCCCAAGATTGCATACAGAATACGATGAAGAAATTGTTAAACGCGGAATCAATATTAAAGGATTTGAATCCGGCTTGGGAGGGTCTATTCTTTCCCTAAATTTATTGCCCATTCGCAACGTCCGAATTATAAAAACACGAAAAGGTTCTGGGGCTTCAACTAAATACCAATACAAGTGTGAATACACCCTCCCAATTGAGCTGAAACTTGAAACCCCAACACAAGGACCTATTTTAGAGCGGGTTCTGTTTCAGGAAAAAAAGACCTATTCAATGAAAGAATATAAGAGTCAATACGACTTTAAAATATATATGCTTGACAATGAAGGGCAGTTTTATAATGAGTTGGAGCACTACGCGAGATCAAAAGCTATTGCCTGGGCAAACACCTTTATTAATGACCAGGTGGGATATGTTAGCAAGAGACGCAATACGGAAATTTATTCGGTCAAAAAATTTAAAAATTACGATTACTCAGATCTCACGAATGCATATTCGGCAACAGTACAGGCTTTAACACTAATTGGAAATGATCGTGATCGTTCTTCTGCAATGGATAAACTAGACGCCGCACTAGAGCTATGGAGTGAAATAATGATGGAAAGCAATACATACGATAAAAAAGCAAGAATAAATGACAAGATCTCAGCGATGATCCAATGTAATATTGCAGAAATTAAAATCTGGCAATCAAAATTTAATGAGGCAAACGCAACATTAAATCTCGCTTTAAATTCGGGAGTATTGAAAGCAAAAATTCATGCGAAAAAAATGCCGTCGTTGTACTCTTCTTTGGAGCAACGATGGAGGGTTAATTACTAGGAGTGTATCATGAAAAGAATAACAGACGCATACTACAATCAAGAAAGTGCGCGACTAAAATACAGATCTCTTCGTGATTCAGACATTGAAAAATGGAGTAGTTTTTTTGTCAATAACCCCTCCGACCGATTCATCGGCGCTTCGCATTTAGGTAGCTCCCCGATCGAAAAAGCCACGGCCTGGATCGAAAAACAACTCGAGAGAAAAGCTTTTGGTCAATACGGGCAGCTTGCAATTATTGAAAAATCAAGTGGTGATTTTATAGGTCTTGGGGGAATTATTGAACGAGAAATGAAGCCGGGTGTTGATTTTGAAATTACATATTCCTTCTTCCCGGACAATTGGGGTAAGGGATACGCAACAGAGCTTGCAGTCCATTTTAAGGACTTCGCATTCAACAATATTGAAACCCTCTCTGTTATTTCAATGATCCATAAAGACAATCTTGCCTCCATCAATGTGGCCAAAAAAAACGGAATGACCTTCGCTTCTAAGACCTCTTTTTTAAACATGCCTATATTGATATATCGCGTTTTTCGTCACTAAACGCACCCCCCAATTATTACAACTTTATTGTTAACCGCGTAAGGAAATGTCTTCCCGCTTGAGGATAGAGAAAATTCTCGTCCGTTCTCTCCCCTCCAACTACATACCCCCAGGTATATCCATTGTTTTCATACATTTGGTCGAAAATATTGTTGACTCCTGCCGCTATTCTAATTTCCTTAAATAATATGTTTTTCAGTGTATAGCTTATCTGAAGATTCGCTATAAAATATGCGTCGAGTTTTCTTTCTTGATTTTTGGTGTTATCCAGATATTGATCTCCAACATATTTTGAAACCAATCCAACATCGAGTCCTTTAACGGGAGAATACATGAGGCCTAAAGAGGTAATTATATCGGGAGAAAAAGCGAGATCCGTATTCGTGTGCTCTATTTCAGCCTGCCCCAAATATGAATAATCCGATGCATATTCATCAATGTACTCTGTAAATGCTGTGATCTTATTCTGACTTAATGCCAGGTTTGCTGTAATTTTAAGATTCTGAAGGATTGAATAGCCCAAATCAAGTTCAATTCCAGCCCTGTAACTTTCAGCAACATTTGTTCTTGTGTATCCCCCAACATCATTGATCTGTCCGGTTAAGGCCAATTGGTTTTTATAATACATATGATACACATCGGCATTTATAAAAAGTCGTGAGCCCTTATAATGGTAGCCTATTTCTGTATTCATTAATTGTTCGTGAGAAGGTCTGTTTTCTTTTGTGTTTTCTCTAAAGTCAGAGCGGACCGGTTCTCTGTTGGCCACGGCAAAAGAGGCATATACATTGTTACGGTGATTTAGATCAATCATAAAGCCGATCTTCGGGTTTACAAAGTCATACGTCGCAGTTTGATCGGTGTTCTCCAATACTCCATTCACCTCATCAATTCCGAGAAATGTATAGTCAATATGGCGGTACTGAATATCTGCAAAATATGTGGCCCTTTTGTGTTGCAAACTCAATTTTATGTACGATTGTGCCTCAAATTTGTTCCCGTCATTATCATAATACCTTTGGTTTATCACTCCGTTAGAGGCAAATTCTGCCCATATTATTTCCCCGTAGTGTCCTCCTAAATAATTATTTGCTCCTCCTCCAAAAGTTACATTCAATCCTCTGTTAAAATACTTTAAAGAAAAAATGCCTCCGTAGAAATGATTATCCAGCCATCTTCTTCTTATAATGTCGGAAGAAGTGATTTCAATTGTATCGTTTGAGCCAATCAATTCCAATGGCTCAAGTCCGTAATCACTTAAATCATCTGATTCTCTGAATTGTTCGTAATACCCTCTTCCTCTTGTATAATGTCCGGATAAATTAACGTTGATCTTCTTATTAAGCCTGGCAGAAAAATGAAGCTGATAGTGGTCTTGCTGGTAATTATCCACTTCATTTTCGTACGTGTAGTAATTATATGTTCTTCCTGAAGAAGTAAGATTGTCGCGATCTTGCCCAAAGATCCAGTTTCGATCCGCATAAGCAATAATATCTTCTTCTGTCCCTTTAACAACGGACTCTGGTGTGCCATACCACGCCTGATATGTCTTTTCCTTACCGCTAAATATATTGGCTCTTAATGTTGCATTTTTTCCAAGCCACGCTCCGGAAAGATAAAATGATTTTAAATCTGAAGATGCCCTGTCAATATATCCTTCTGATGCTATTTTAGACAATCTGGCATCTACAGTGAAGCTATTATTGATTAATCCTGTTCCGGCTTTAACCGTATGTCTCCACGTATTGAACGATCCATAACCATTATCGATAACACCATATGCTTCTTTGTTCACTTCATCCGCCTTAATATTTATGCTTGCTCCAAAAGCAGCCGCTCCATTTGATGAGGTTCCTACTCCACGCTGGATTTGAATGTTTTCAACAGATGATGCAAAATCGGGCATGTCCACCCAATAAACACCATGCGATTCTGAATCATTCAAAGGAATTCCATTGATGGTTACATTTGTTCTGGTGGGATCTACGCCTCTTATTCTTATGCCCGTATACCCAACCCCGGCACCCGCATCCGAAGTCACCACGGCTGCAGTAGTAAACCGCATTAAATAAGGGAGGTCTTGCCCGTAATTATTCGTTTCAATTTCGGATTTGCCCAAATCAGAATGGGTGGTTGGAGTTTTTGCATTTGCTCGGGTAACTTCAACGAGTGTTTCTGGTATCAGCTGAACGGGTTGCGTAAAATTGAAGTTCAATAGTATGTCGGCAGGCTCCACTGTTATCTTTTTGGTAATCTCCAAGAAGCCTGTGAATCGAGCTTCAAGCAGATATTCCCCCTTTTTTAAGCCGTTTATTTGATATGCGCCCTTATGATCCGTGACGGCACCGAGATAGGTGTTTTTAACTTTTACAACAGCCCCAAAAATGGGTTCTCCATGGTTGTCTTTTACAGTGCCACTAATTGATTGCTGCCCAATTGCAACCAAGGGAACAAACATCAATGTGGCATAAATAATAGAAATCATTCTTGTTTTCATCGTAAAATGTATTACAAGAACAAGGGGCTAATTCTCTTGTTAATTATTAATTAGCTCTTCGGTCACTTCCCTTCGCAGGCATTATCCTGGGCAGGTAAAATGGGTGTAATCTCAGCCGGCAATTCATTGCAAGCACCCCTTAGAGACATCGTAAATTTAATACATTAATTCAATAGAGTCTCTATTAGCTCAATACTTTTTCGAATCGATTTTCGTGTAGGGTGTTTCAACCTGTATTCCACCTTGCGTGCGAAAACACGATTAAATTCTATCTAATTTTATTGGATTTTTTTTCCAGATAATTCTTCTGTCATCATACCATTTGGGACATATAAATTATAATATAAATAAATACTATCAATTCCTATAAAATATGTTACCACACTGTCTATAATGTAGTCCTCTGAAAAATTTTCCTCAAAGTTGAAAAGGGCTCCATCATTATCCACAGTTAATTTTATGGTTGATGTTGTATGTGGGCTTCCACTTATTGGTATTATCAATTCATTTTCTAATTCCCCAGCTAAAATTGTGCCAGTAAAATTATAGTTTCCCGAATACAATCCATTCAGTCCGTTGTAAGAATATGATTTTTGAAAGTTCCAAATACCAAGATATTGATCTCTTATATCTATATCTACTTTATCTTTTTCACAACAAAAAAACATTAGTGGAATAAATAAGTATAGTGATTTTCTCATACAGTGAATATAAGACATTAGGATTTAGATTACAATAGTATCTCTTACTTGAAAAAGGAAGATGTTATGATCAAAGTAACATTAGATGCTAAGTAATGTGTTAATTTAATAGGGCATCTATTGCCCGAATACTTTTTTCCAATCGGTTTTCGTGCGAACCATTTACAATGATGAAGTTTCTGTTAAGCTGTTGAAGTGATTGCTCAAATTTACCAAACAGGTATTCTCTATCCCTTGGGCTTTCTCTAATGGGGTCGTCTTCCCAGGGGATGTCCGGGGTACACAGTATATGCAAATCAAAAAGTGATTGATCCACCAATTCATTTATCAGTTTTGAGGATTTATTGTACTTGTGCTCAGACCAGACTTTAAACACAATAAAGTCAGTATCTATAATTTGAATTGAATTTTGCGATAATTTAATGTTTAAATGGTGTCCCCTGGCCATTTCATCCATGTGCTCTCGTTGATATGACCCTTCTCGCTTGTTTAAATACTCCCTTGCATACTCTTCAACAAGATCTGCTTTATAATATTTTGCAAGGGTTGCAGCTAATGTGCTTTTACCACAAGATTCTGGGCCGGTTAGGGCTATTCTAATCATGTTAATTGATTTTTAAACTGTTTGCTCCAGGAAAAATAACCCCAAACCGCTAAGAGCGCAAAAACAAAGAACAGAAGTGCTGATAATTCGAGTCCTCTGGTTGCGTATAAATATATGGACACGGCATCTATTATTATCCAGTATAACCAGTTTTCAAGAACCTTTTGGGTGACCATATATGTTGCGGCAAGACTATAGCATGTTGTAAAGGCATCAATATACGGGTTCTGCTGTCCGGTATAGGTATCGAAAATATATCCCAAAAGAACGGCCATGATCAGGCTGCAAAATATGTTGATGGTGTGCTGCGTTCTTGTCCATGTCTTTATGTCCATTTGGATTCCTTGGGATTTATGCCACATTAACCAGCCCACAACAGCCATTACAAGATAAAACAGGTGTAATATTGTTTCTACATAAAGCATGCTTATAAAACAAACGTAGATATATAAGGCCGAAGCAATGAGCGCGAAAAACCAGCAAACAATGTTTTTTTTTGCTGCAAAGAACACGTAAAGTATACTCGATAATACCGCCAGCCACTCCCATAGTGAGGTTGCTATAATGCCTTCGTAGACCTTATCAAAAAACTCGATCACTTTAGTGGTATGCGAATCGTAACTTGTACGCCATTCAACTCTTTCTCTTTTTTTATTCCAACGCCAAAATCTGCAGCGTTGATGAGCGTTTCAAAAATCATTTCGTTTTCTTGAATTGAAAAATTAAACGCTGCTTCTTTAGACACACCCTTGATTGTCAGTGTCCCCCTAACTGTATAATTGCCTTCTTCTTGTACGACGTCTTTGCCTTCAAATGTTATTTTTGGAAAGTTTTCTACATCAAAATGATGCTCCGACTTCATGCTTTTGTCTCTGTCAGGGCCGTCGGTACGAAAAGAAGAAACTTCCGCTTCTCCGGTAATTATACTCTGTGAAAGGTCGTTTGGGTTAAGCATAACTGATACCGTTACCTTATCAAAGGTCCCTTTTGTGCCTTTTTCGATAAAAACAAATTCGACCAACGCATTTTCCGTATTTATCTCAATTTTCTGCGCAAAAGAAGCAGAAGAAACAAAAAGCAATAATGCTATAAAACCATTCTTTACCATAAATTCACCATTAAGTTGTTCCAAACCTATTCAATAATTCTGCCAAAATGAAATTTTATTTTTATTTAACAAAATAATGTTCTAATTTTGCCGTTTTAAAGCCACAAACCAGAATATTATGAAATTATTCATCACAGTTGCCCTTATATCTTTTTCATTCATTGTCTCCGCTAATAATGAAATTAGCTTAAGTACTAAGAGTGTTGTGGATACAGAATTATCAATCGGTGGCGATCGCGGGAAAAAAGCCCGAAAGAACAGGCGAATAAATAAAAAAAGGAAGCGAAAGTGCCAAAAATTCGGCAGAAGAAGTTTCGCTGGATAATCAAATTTATTTCTAGTAAAGACCTTATTAGATTAAGGGGAATGAAGTATCTTTAGTCATTCAACTTTGATATGGCTAAGATTAAATCAGCATATTTTTGTCAAAATTGCGGCTATAACGCCCCAAAATGGCTTGGCAGGTGTCCCTCGTGCAATGAGTGGAATACCTTTGTTGAAGAGCTGGTTGCAAAACAGGTCCCCCAAGTTGTCGCATTTTCCAAAACAAACAATGTATCCAAGCCACAGTCTTTAGAACAAATTAAACAGCAGCAACATCAAAGACTTAAGCTGAGCGATTCGGAATTAAACCGTGTTTTGGGTGGAGGACTCGTATACGGCTCGTTGATCCTTTTCGGGGGTGAGCCCGGAATTGGAAAATCAACCTTGCTGTTACAGCTTGCCATCACGATGGGTA
>Ga0315334_10000572_pt1 | contig 22503 bp, 25 predicted proteins | sample M150034915metaG_FD_205555 | JGI IMG/M metagenome (GOLD analysis project Ga0315334, IMG submission 205555) | Ammonia-oxidizing marine archaeal communities from Monterey Bay, California, United States - M1 500m 34915 | ecosystem: Environmental > Aquatic > Marine > Intertidal zone | place: USA... | reverse complement strand
GAATGCTAAAGCAAGATTCATCAGATAAGCACTCAGGTAAACACTATCTGGTTTACCACCTTTATCCCAACAGTTCTGCATAATTGCATCGAACTTAGTTTGGTTAAAGACAGATTGAGTACCATCTGTACGAGCATTAGCTCCAGTTCCTGCAGCATGTGCGCCACCTGAACCCTTGTTTTGAATAGTGGAAGTGAACCATGTTTCTGTTCCTGCCATTTCACGAGCTGTTGTAGCATTACCTGCTACCTGAGCATTGTTGTCGAACAAAGCTTTTTCGATATCGAGCTTTTGTTCTTTTGCTATCTTCAAAACCTGATATGCCATCTCAGATGCACGACCAGCTTTATCCAAGCCTTTGTCGGTATCTGGAACAACTACAGCGTTTTTGAAGATTTGACAATAATTACCTAGACGAGTAGTTGCAGTTCTTGCTTCCGCAGTCGTTGCATCACCCTCTATATGAGCATTAGCGCCCGAAGCTCTTAAAGCATCGGTTTGCCACTCATGGTAGGTATTAGTTGCCGTAACTTTCTTACAGGTTGTGTAGAAGGGAGTCTCTTCGGGACTGACATCGTAAATTACATTTTCGAGGTCTTCACGAATACCTACTGCATCATAACTGTCGAAAGTATTGGTTGGCTGTGCCATAATATTTCTCCATTATCTATACATTAGTAATTAAACTGACAGCATCTTCCATGCTACCAGTTTTCCTTAGTTTTGCCTGTTGGCGAGAACGAATTTTCGAATCAGGGGTTGGCTGTTTTTTAGCTCCCGGCTTCACTACAGATTTCGCACCCTTGGTTTTAACCTCGGCTTTGGTTTTACCTGCAATGATATTTTGATACTTCCTAGCGTCATTTAATACCTTGATAGCTCTTGCATCAGTAATTTGTTCAATTTCTGCATTAGAGTAACCATAATGTTTCATTCCTATACTGACCAAATTATTCTTGAGTTTACTCGCTGTCTTTTCATCAGCGAACTCAGGGATATCTTTCTGGAGTATTTGCATCTGCTCCTTTACGAAAGCCTGTCTGGCATGTTGCTGTGCTTCACTATTTTGCTGTGAAACATTTTGCAGTTGGGCCATTTGCTTATCGTACTCAGCCTTCTTCTCCTCGTATGCAAGGTTCTCCTGCATGTACCCTATTGGGTCAGCCTCGAATTGTTCCTTGGTAGGTTTGGAAGGTGGTTGTGCAACTCCTCCATTTTGGAGCTGTTGGTATATTTCTGCTAGTTGTTGTCGTTCATTATTCAGAGCTTCATAGACGTCTTCTGCCTCTTTTCTTTTATTGGCAACGTCTTGCATACCCTGTTGGACGTATTTCTGTCCTGAATAGCCTTGCTTTAAGTCTTCTAAGGTTACCTGAGCTTCCTGTCCATCTACCTTGACAGAAAAAACTTCAGGCTCTTCTTGACTTGGCTCATCTATAAGGTCTTCGTCATCCTCAAATTCGGAAGCTTCTAGAACTTCCTCCTCCTCTTCAACTTCTTCAGTTTCAGGTTCAGCAGATATTTCTTCTGTTTCCTGAGCTTCTAAAACTTCTTCAGTTGGTTCTTCACTTGGAGCAACAATGCTCTCTACAGCATCTTCGATGCTGGTTATTTTGGTTTCAGTTGTGTCTTCTGGCACGATGCTGTCTCCTATTTCTTCCGTTTGCGATTGTGCATTGCTTCATCTGTATAAACAGAGTCGAAGTAATCCTCAATCAATCTCAAAGCACGAATGACATCATGTGCTTCCCCTCGTTGCTCCTCTGTGGAATCAACATTTACAAACATAGCGATTTGCTGGTCTGTAATTTCTTTTATGACTGATTTATAAGTATCGTCAGCCTGTAATGTCCGTAGTTTAGCAGATTTTTCTAAAATGTTCAGAACTTTAGCCATTAGAATCTACCTCCCTCTACTGCTGTTGCAGGTGGTTCTTGAGGGTATCTAGGCTCTTGTTGAGCTTGTTTAATCTTAGCTGTATCTACTGCTGTACCATATTTACCTAGTATCTCAGCAGCCTTTATAAGCAGTTCTTGGTCAAGTGCATCTCGTTCTCTGTCATCGACTGCGATAGCTTTCTGTGCATCAATCTGTGCTTTAAGCATATCCATCTCAGCCTTCTTATCAGCTTTATATTGTTCTGCCTGTACGAGAGCTTCACCATCTGTCATCTGTGGATTCTCTTGTTGCATCTGTTGTTGCTGTTGTATAAGTTGTTGTTCTTGTTCAGGAGTCATTGGATTGAAGTATCTATCGACATTTCTGACACCATTCAAAGCCAACATATCTCCAAGAGTGTTCCTGATTCCTGTCATCGTCACTAGACCATTGGAAGGCCCATAGGTTGACCATATCTGCATTTGCATCTGCAATGCCTGTCCAAGTGCAGCTTGTTTTTGTTCTTCTCTACCTGTTCCTATTCCCACATTGATAGTAACGTCCATCGATGTATTCCAAGCTCTTGGGTCTACAGGTACAAACTCTCCATGCATACGCATCATTGCTTCTTCATTGCTATTTTCGACACAGAGATTCAGCATCAGCTTGAATAGACGCTTCATACCTCCCTCTGCAAGATTTCGTGCCATAACCTCTATTTGAGCTGACCCTTGTTGAGCTTGTAGACGAGCTGCTGTAGCTGAAGTGTTCTGTAATGCGTCAGGGTCTAATCCCATAGACGCTTTAGAGACTCCTGTCTTTGCTTCTACAGTCATATCCATGTATTGAATTGCGTCTAAAACTTGACCTGCCACGAATGGAGTTGCAATATCTACGAGAGCCTGTGGAGACTTCAGTCTGACTAAACCACCAATTTCGTTGTTCATTAAATCGTCTACATTGACTTGGCCCTGAACATAGCCTTGTCTGGGGGAGTTAGTCAAGGCTACATTATCCATCAACCCTCTCAGCATAGCGGTTGAGGAATCTTGGTCGTTCATAATTAGGTCTGCAACACTTCTTCCGAAGAATGTATGAGGCTCAGGGTCTATCTCGAATACTGCAAATGGTACATCTCCCCAAGGTTCACACTCAAGTAGTTTGTTTTCACCACCTGCAAGAAGTACCCGGTACATGGTTGCAACACCAGTTCCTTCCTTGTCCATTTTCATATAGGCTTCTGTGACTTGAACCTTCTTCATTGATACATCTTCACTATTGTCCTCTTCGTCCTGTTGATAACCTCTACGTTCAAAATCCTCTGCATCGGTGAAGGAATCATCTGTGGTGAGTCCTGAGAGATTGGATATTTCATCAAAATCGTATCCCATTTCAACGAGGTCACTCACTCGCATCTCTGTTCTGTGTGCAACTACATACGCATCTTCAACACTCTTGGCATTTCTATCCACTACAAATTCTTCAGGAGGTAGAGCTTCAATCTTCAATTCACCCTGCACTTTTGAACGACTTATCTTCAATGAGTGTTGAGGTCTTTCCATTTCCATGCCCATCTCGTCCATTTCCATAGTTACTTCAGTCGAATGTTCTATGACCTCTACATCAGGTTCGTTGACGATTGCGAACATCTCCTCTTCTGTAACATTTGTGAATGAGTGTATCTCAGCTTCTGTGTTGTCTTCCCACCATATCTTCAATACACCTGTTTTCTTGACGAGTGCATCGTGTATGACATCGTTCAAAAGTCTATATCCATTCAGTTCTGTGAATCTCCAATGAGCGTATTTGGTAGCCTGTTCTGCCATCTTAACGTCCTCTTGGGAGGTCGGAATGTACTCTACCGGGTTCTCTGAAGAGAGGAAAACACGCATCAAACTAGGCTTTATTGCCCTTACTGTATCCCTTACTTTAGTAGAAACTATCTTAGAGCGGCCATCTTCTTCGCCAATATCGACCTCTCCCTCGAAATATCGCTGAGATTTGATTCTGTCAGATGCTATTTCGGATTCTACGAAGTTGACAGCCTGTTGTACAGCATCACTTGCGATGTCCTCGACTTGCTGTTCTGTCATTGCTTGAAGTTTCTCCATTAGTTATCCTCTGTGACTTGTTTGTATGTTTGAGTAGCTGCTATCGTTGGAGTCAATCTTAATCTACCCATCATGAACTGGGTTAACTCTAGTAGTGTTTGTTGCCCTACATTATCGTCTCTAACTGCTTTGTACAATTTTTTGTATGCTTCACGAGCAGGTGCGCCTTTTAATTCTGTCATAACTTGAGCCAATTCTTTCAGTATGGTGTTCTTTACTCTTGCTGTCATCAATTTAGAACTCATAAGTTTGCCCACTATCATGGCAGGAACATCCATAGTGCCTTTTGTACCTTGAGCAACTTGTGTGAGCATCCCTTCCTGACCTAGCTCCTTAATACTCTCAGATTGTGAAATTCTTATAGCAGTCTTGGAGTTTATATTAACTGCTGCTTGTAGATTAAGAGCTGCCTCTGCTTTATCTAGCAATTTGGTTATTTGGTTATATTCTTTTTTATTGGGAATAAGAAGTTTCAATTTTTTCTGAGCATTTTTACTTGTCATATCTTTCCATAGCTTCTTCATTGCTTGGGTATCTGCTCCATGAGTAGCAGTCGCTTTGACATTTCCAAGTAGTCTGTCTAGATTTGCTCTGAAACCTAGCATAACCATTTTCCTTTCAGCTTCACCAATGTTCTTGTCAGCTAACAATCTTACTAGCTGTGCAACTGTCACATTGTTGTTCATGGCATTTTCACCAATATCAATAGCGTTTTCTCTTGTTATTTTGTCCTGACCCAATTTAACAGCCTTGCCATAGGCAGGGTTCATCTTTTTCAAAGCTTCGTTAAGCATGTAACGCATATTTTTAGCTTGTTTGGATAATGCTGAAGCTTGAAACTGTATGCCTTGACCTGCTATTGGTACAGCAGCGTCCCCATAAGCAATCTCACTCAAAGCTCGTTTGATATAGTCTAGTTGCATGAAGTTGGGTTGTTTGACCCATTTGATTATTCCATCCTCCCCAATTTCTGCTGTTAGTTGAAAAGCATCTTTTCCTTCCATTTTTAGGAGGTCATTTGCTTCCTTCAATGCTCTTCTCATTAAATCTGGAGGCATCCTATTGAGAACACCCATGACTGCCTCACCTTCAGGAGTATGATAATTGACCTTGTGTTCATAAGCCTTTTTGTACCACTTTGTTCTTTCAGGTGCAGTTTGCTTGGCTAAATCTCTTGCTACCTGTTTTGCATCTTGTCTTAGACCCTCTTTGGGTAAAGTATCCTTCATAAATGGTAGCTTGGCTATGACTTTGTCTAATGTCTTATCTACTGTACCTGCAACTGTTTCAACTCTCTTCAGAATAGCTCCTTGAACTATCTCTGCGGCTTGTCCACTTGCAGCAGCTATTGCATCAGTCAGAGACTGTATCGCAATTCCTGCATCAGCTATCATTGTTTGACTTCCACCCTTATTCATTCTTTTCAAAACTTCATTCAATGAATCTCCACCTGCTGCTACTGCATCTTTTAATAGTTTAGCTGCACCTTTTGAAATCTGGAACATCTCCTGTATTTTTTCTACCGAGTTTGTCATGACTCCATTTTTAATTCTGTTGTAGCCTACAGCTATAGCTTTAGGAGCAAATACAGAGAGTGGGCCGGTAGCCAATCCAATAAGTCCTTGCCTTATACCTCTATCTATTCCTTCCTCAGTTCTACGACCCTCTTCACTATCGAGCCATCCACTCACAAAACCCTCTGTTAAATTGAATACACCACTTGCACCTGCTGAAATTCCTGTTGCTGGTAGCCAAGGAAGGGTTGCCATCCAAGTATAGAAGGTTGCAGGTAATCCAATCATAGCAGGTATAACACTTGTTATAGCTCCTCCGATTCCGAGTGCCATTGCTTCACCGGGTCTAGCTTCCTCCATAGCCTTAATTCTCATTCTCATATCATTGGCTATTTGCTCTCCATCTTTGCCTAAATTATTACCAATCCATTCTGCTGCTTCATCGAACCCCTTGCCTATAAACAACCATTCCGACATGAACTTATCTAGTCTTGCTTGAGTCTCATCGTCCATAATGATGTCTTCAAACCATTGTTTTTTACTTATATCCTCAACTGTATCTCCTGTGTAAGCCTCTCCCTGTTCAAAATGTGCCAATGCTGCTTTTACCATGTCAGGATTGGTCGTGCTTAGACCTGCCTTTTGGTCAATATAACCTCGTGTGCCATTAGCCAATTCGTACACAAATCTGCCTTCGCCAAGCTCTGCTAGAATTTTATGACCAGTAGGTTGAGGGTCTTCTGTAATAATTTCCTGTTCTGCAAGAGCTTCTTGGTTAACAACTTGACCTGTGTCATTGGTCACAAATTCATTAAGTGCTTCAATACCATAGTTTTGCTCTTCATCCATCATTTGAGCAGGTGCAGCAGGTGCAATTTCAGTTTCAGTAGTCATAGTCTGAAGCTGTGACTCTAGATTCTCACGAGATATATCAGCAACTGCATTAGGCTTGTAATCAGGATACTTTTCCTTGATTCTAGCGACCATTTCAGCTATGTCTGTTTGTATTATAACTGCATCTTCAGGAGAAGCTGTTGCCAACATTGCATCTGCATTGTTTATCGCTGTTATCAAATTTTCTAAAGTTTCTGCGGCCATTAAAAGTATTTATCCATAGTTGCGTTTTTGTCTACTTCTAATGCATCAATTACAGCTTTTGTTTGTCTTACTGGTACATTAACTGGACTTATTCTTCTCTTGAATGTGTCTTCATACATCTTGAAGTAGATTGAATTTTGTCCATCTTCAGTCAATGTTCCTGCTCTGAGGTTATATGTATCCAATGCCTCCAGTAATATATCAAGTCTTCTTTGTGTAATAGCTTGTAAAGTTGAAACTTCCATAGTTGTTTCACCAACAAATGAAGCCTGTAAGAATTTTCTTTCTTCAGGTGTATCCATACCCCTAGCACCAATACCTAAAGCACGGATTAATGGGAACACATCTCCACCCATATATGATTGTAACAACTGCATACTTGCTGCTTGGTCACCACTACCTAATCCTAAACCTGCGGCTATTCGAGAAACCTGTGACTGCATTGGCTCAAAAATACCAGTTCTAATTTCGCCCTCATCAGCTCTATCCAATATATCTTGCATTGCATGTATTTTTTGTATCTGTTGAATCAGTTTAGGGAGTCCATCAACAATAGCTTTATGGTCTTTGTACAAATCTTGTGTAGCGGCTGAAGCATAATTACCTGCGTCTAGTTCTGCCTCATCACCCTCTATATCAATATCAATATCTGTTCCTCCTCCTGCAAGAACCTTCCTGTACATTTCTTTGTATTCTTCCTCTGAGTACATTTCAAATTTAGGGTCTGAATCCCTGAGAGAATCAATCTTGTCTAACTTAGCTTGGAATATTGGAATGCTTTCTGGACTGATACCGAAAGCAACCTCAAGTTGTTGGTCAGTCCAACCATCTTCACCAACGATTTCATAAGGTGGATTTGCTAACAAATCAAGTTTTTGCCGAGTCTCGTTTGTTTCTTTTATAGGTATACCGAACAAAGCTTTTTCTATATCTGATAACGTCTCTCCCTTTTCAAGTTTACCCATCACAAAATCATATTTTTGCCTCCAATCAGGAATCGACTCTTTTTTCATGGCGATTTCAAGAGCTTTTGTAGGGTCTAGTATTCCACTTTTAACCATTGCACTTAAATCAGGTCTACCTTGATTATCTAGCCATGAAGCAGTCTCCATTCCTTGCATTCTCTTGTCATCTGATGCTATTGCCTCTCTCATTGCAGTCGCAAGGTTTGCATCAGGTTCTAATCTCATTGAATTTAATGCGATAGCAGTATTCGCCCATTGGCTTCTGGACATGTTATTCATGTCAGGGAAGAACCCTTGATTCTGTCCACTATTAGCTACCTGAGTTGGTTGTTGCTGATTATTTTTTTGTTGTAACAGTCCTTGTTTATCTTCACCACCAAAGAAGTTACTGAGCAGTCCCATTCCCAATATTTGACCTAATCCTAATGCCATCTTATTCTCCTAATAACCACCATAAGGCTGCCCTGCTTTCATCGAAGCTCCCAATGTCAGGTAATCAAACAGACCCGGTGTTTTGGTCGTAGTCTGTATATTAGGTTGTGAATACACACCCGGTGATAGTGCCTGATTCATGTACTGTAGTCCCTGTGCAGGATGTCCTGTGTACTCTCCATACTTCTGACCTGCTGCATCCATGACTGCTTGTTGTAGAGCTTGTTGCATTGCTCCCTGTGTTGCTAGATTCTGTTGAACTGTCTGACCCATTCCAAATCCAAGATTGGATAGATTACCTAACTGACCTGCTGCTCCTAGTCTATGTTGCGCTCCTGATAAATCGACTCCCTGATTGGCTAAATCAGCCTGAAGCCTACCTGAAATATCCTGTTGAGCAGCTTGTTGAGCCTGTGCGTAATTGGCTTGACGTAGACCAGCAGCTTGTTGGCCCATAATCTCACCTACTCCTCTACCCATTTCACTCATTGCTATACCATGCCTTGAACCACCGAATGCTTTTGCCATTTGAGCTTGTGCGCCTAACTGGTCAAGTCCTATATTTGCACCTCTCAATACATCCGCTTGACTCGCATCAATGACATCTGTCGTGTAAGGATTCATGTAAGGAGCTAAATTTGTAGTGCCTAATTGACCTGCTGTTACACCCAATGGTGTATAAGCCATACCCTGAGCAGTACCCATTCCTGCACCCTGTATTCCTTGAGCAGCTAAACTATTAATATTTGGTGGAGTTGTTTGACCTCCGGGTACTTGTGCTTGTCCTGCCATTTCTATCTCCTGTAATTATGCCACATTCTAAACTCCACCCCAATCACCCCAGTTTAGTGTTTGATAAGCTGCTAATTTTCTATCGGTAGCTCCCGGTGCTATATATCTAGGTGGTCGATTAGGATGTTTACCACCCCTTGCTCCCTTTCCACCTTTGCTAGTCTCTGTTAATACTCTATCCGGCCCCCATTTTGCTGGGTTTATGTCTGATGGTAGTCGCATTCTTGGTTGTGTTTGAGGTATTCCTCCTCCACCACCTCCACCGCCACCACCTCTATTTAGAAGTGCAGGTGTTGCATTACCGAAGAGTGCATCATATTGTGCTACTGCTCCCGGTTGTTTCGCCTTTAGTTCAGCCTTAGCTGATTCGTATATCGGTTGTGAACTGTATCCTGAGAAACCATCGAAATCTGTTGGTGTTGGCATACCACTCGTTGCAGTCAAACCACTATTTGGAGCTAGTAAACCAAATGCTTCTGCTGCTCCTATGTTTGCATCGAATGCTGCATTCTGTGCAGGTGTGAAAGCTGCAACATCCGGCCCATAGTAGGGCATGTACTCTATTTGTTGTACTGCCTCTGCTCTTTGTAGATTTCTTTCTGCCGGGCCTCTTAACCAATCAGGTAATGCTTTTTCTGTTGTTTTTTTACCACCCTTTCCTCCACCACTCATGTCAAAACTCCTTTGCTAATGTTACGAATTGCTGTTTCCATCCCCTTGATGCTAAAATCTTCTTCCAACCTGCTCTGCCACTTACAGTCATCCCTTGGCAATCGTTACGCTTGGCAAATTCAACAGCACTATCATGCATGTCAGTTATTTGGTCAATTCCATGTCCTTTTGCTCCACCTGCTAGGAAGACATGCAGAATTTTCTTATTAGGATACACTAATATCTCTGTAATTGCACACCCTCTTTCACCACTCCATAGTTGCATGTGTCCACTTATCACTCCATCTACAATGTCTTTGAAGTCGTGAGTGTCTCCACCTTTATCTAGTGCAGACTGTATCCAATCCCTGCATTTTAATAATTCGTCTTGCATACTCATGGGTCTAATTCTAGTTTTACCCAAGCACCATTCTTTGATACTACTACTGTGCCTTCAGCTTCATCCCACATCAATATTCCATTTTCAGATGCTTTAGAATCAGAGTCTTTAAATTCTAATTTGTTACGAGTATTAACAATAAATTTGTTTATACGCTCTCCCCAGATATTCCACTTGTCTCCTAATGGTGCTGGTGGTATTTGTCCACTCATCTTCCACCTCCCGGTTTAGCTTCTATTCGCATCACACCTGCTCTCCAATCTGAAAGTCTGTTACTCTCAATTCTCATTCTTATCTGTCTACCTGAGAATCTGACAGGAGTAGGGTTCGCCATAGTGTATGAGCCATGTGTAGATTCAGTATCGTTTGGATGAAATCTTGTCTTGAAGGTAACCTTGACATCTCCTTGTGTGAGTTCGTCAGGAATAAGATTAGTTACTTTCATAATTTGGTCACCATTACCAAGGCTTATCGAACCTGACTCAGCGAATGGTGTAAGGTCATCATGGTCGAATGCATATTCGTGGTTGAATAAATCGCCATCTGCATCTGCCCATATAGGAAAATCGAATACACCTCTATCCACACCTGCTGTTCTGTCTAATTCACCAACAGACCAATGTCCTTCCTTGTAGTCATAGGTGACGTATCTATCATTCTCCGTTGAATTTTCTGAGGTATAGAACCACCATATCTCACTATGTTGTGAGTTGTGGATAGCGTATGCCTTGCTGATTTGACTGCTAGAGATGTTCCTGAAGATATAATCGTGTACATCACACTTTAATTCTGTTGCTATTGAACCATCAAACATGAAGAATCCATTTGCACCTAACCAAAATGCACCTTGGTCGATTGCAACCAAAGATTTTCTTGCGACAGCTCCACAAGCTGTACCGACTCTCTCGAATCCATACACGAATGGCGGCCCACTATAAGTAGCTATATGAGCATCCGTATCTGTCAGAATCAATGTCCGACCTCTCATTCTGACTCCACACATAATCTGTCCAGTTGTCTGTAGCTCGAAATCACCTGCCTCGTTTGTTGCTGCTGGTGTCCAAACTGTGTTTGCTTCCTTATCGCACCATTGAACCTTTCTTGGATTTCCACCTGCACCGAGGGCGAATACGAATCTCTCTTCAGTCACCAACATAGAATTATTACCTACTGGAGCATTGGTTAATGCTGTTGGTAGGACTGAGGTATTCAATTGCCACTCGTAAATTTTTCCATCCTTGGATGAACACGCTAGAAGATATTGACCCCAGTTGTCCAATGCCCAAGTTGTAGCTTCTGAGTAAACACCTGTACTTGGTCGAGTAGTTCCATAATATCCTAATCCCCAGAAACCACCACCATAGGCAGTATTTATTACTGCATCCACATCTCCTGATGTGAGTCCTGAAGGTGTTATGTCTGAAAGTGTGCCTGATGCATTGATGTAAATGAGTTTGTTATGTGTACCAGCAACCATTGCTGAAGCGTTGCTATTGTCCACCCAAGCATGTAATGCTCTTGGAACTGATGCTGTTGCAGATGCTTTTCTTGTGTTCCAACCACCTACAGGTCTGAGTGAACCATCGTTCCATCTGACCAAATTAGCATCTCTCCATCTATTCGATGACTCGAAATCTGTGCCATTTCTATGAACTCCCGGTGGTAATTGTAGTGGTATTAATGCCATAATATTATGCCGCTTTTTGTGTCCATGTTACTGAATCGTTGACTATTGGTGTCCATGTTACTGAATCGTTAACTATTGGTGTCCATTCTTCTTCACCCTCTGCCATAGGTGACCACTTGAGTCTTCCTACTGCTATTATACTTGCTGTTGGTGATGCTGTTGCTTCTCCGAATCTCACATAACCACCTATCGCTGTTATTGATGCAGTAGATGTCATTGTTGAACTAAATAACCTTACTCTTTCTACAGAGGTTGCTATAGTACAGCTACCATCTAATGTAGCAGCAGCCTGATGTATTCTCTGAGCTGCACCTACTATGGAACTTGCTACAGTCGCTGTTGCTGCTCCTTGATGTATTCTCTGAGCTGCACAGGTTGTTGTAGCATTAGAACTAAACGCACCTGCTCCTCTAACTGTTGAGAAAGCCTCTGTAACTACAACTGTTGCTCCAGCAACTAATGCTCCTGAAGTACGAACTCTTACAGCACTTACAGTCGCTATGCTAGAGTGAACAGATACAGCAGATGCACCTTCGTGAAGGTCAGCAGTACCATACCTTCCTCTACTGTATTTAAACTGACTATATCTCATTTAAGATTAGTCCTAGTTCAATGTAATATCTAAATCACCTGATGGAACTCGAAATACGTCTCCTGATGCAATTGCCTTACTGGCAGTTAATGTTGCGTAAACCATTAAGTTGCCTGATGTTGCTGCATCGTATATACCTACATGAGTTATCGTACCCCAAGAACCTGTTGCTGTAGGAAATTCAACAGCCGCATTGTTGCTTGTAGTAGCACCAGAAGTGGTAAATGCCATAGCCTGTCTTGCATAAGCATTGCCTGATACCTCTGTTACTGAACCTGCTTCACCATCAGATATTGCTGTGAATAGTCCTATATACTTAGTGCTTGGTGCTGTATAAGCTGCACCTGCAAACACATGGTCTAGTATTTCTGTCTCTAAAAAGTTTGTAAAACTCATACTAATCCTCTTATTTTAAGTTTAAGTCCTGAACCACTAAATCTAGCATCTTCAGAAACTTCATTTAAACGCTGTACAGCAGCAGAATACATCTGCGCCCATATAGCTATCCTTTGGTCTTCAGCTAGATAGGGTGCTGAATGTAATAACGCTCCGTAGAGGTATACATCAGGCGAATCTAATAAAAGCCAATTATCTGCGTTACTACCACTTAAAGCATCAAGCTTCTGAAAGTAGAGCAACTCAAAATCCGTATCAGCAGATGGTGTTGGATATAACTGGAATTGACTATCTGCGTGTGTGTAGTACATTGGTGTACCACTTGTGTCTTCATTCTTTTGTCGTTTGTCTGCCATGGCATCTCTTGATATGAGATTGACTACTGATGTTCCAGTACCTGTGAGATGAAGTCTTATTGTCTCTACCCAATCAGAAGGTATTTGCATGTACTCGTCTGCGGCTGATTGTTGACCACTTGAACGAGCTTCCATCTTCCAATGACGTACATCCCTGTTTATTTGAGACTCTGCCAAGGTAATGAAATCAGGTATGACTGCTGTTAAATCGTCTCTGTTGAGGAAGTCAGCTATACTTGCTTTCAGTTCTGTGTAAGTAGTGAGTGCCATTTATCCTCCTAAGTAAATTTTAGTGGCTGATTTGAAGAACCCCGATAGGTATTTGGACTCAAACTTTTATATTTTCTACCACCACCCATGATATTCTCTTTAAATCTCTCTTGACCCATTGTTCCTGTACGCATCCAATCTGGTGACATAAACATTTGTAACTGGTCATTCCAGAGTGTGTTGTCAGCAGATGCTAGTTTAATTTCATACTGACCCTCACCTACATCGGGTCGAGGAACTATTTGGTCTACTTTTGGGTTGATTGCTCCCTGATTAATCATCATGTTTATCGTCTGCACATCATAGATATTTTTCTTATAATTGTATTTCCCACTTCCCCAGTTCGAGTTTATCCCTGAGCCACTACCATATCCGGATTTATATGAGGCAGTATCAGGTAACCCTAAGTTCGTTTGAGTCTCACCAATATGAGGATTGCCTTCACCGGGGATTCCATCAGTAGGACTCCATTCATCATAGTGTTGGTTTATCATCTTGTCATGGCCTTGAAAATCCATAACTCCTTGTGGATATTGACTTTCTTCTCCTCCTACTCCAGTTAAGAGTTGTAATATTCCTTCGGGAGTATCAACACCCAGTTCTTGTAAATATCTCAGTTTTTCTTCAAATGCGGTTGTCATATATCCTCCTCGATTTTGTATTAGTATAGGCTATTCCAGTAGGTGATTAGGAAGTTTTTCGTCTGTTTGTTTGAGCAGACCCTCATTCACGTTTGTTTCTTGGACTTCTCCCCATCCGTATTTGTCACCAAATTCTTGTCTGATTGTGTCTGCCTCTTGACTGTACTTATAGACCAGTTGTTCGTAAAGATTCTGTGATTTTTCGGTGCGGTTCTCTCTGATTTGATACGACTCGCCATTTGGATTCTCCTTCCAATCGTTAAAAATTAAATCGCCTTCTGACCTGTAATAAACTAAATCTACATCGACAATGTCGGCTACCATTATAGCCTTTTTTACCATCTGTTTGAACTTGGCATTAGGCATTTCCAACGTACCATCATCCTTAGGATATTGAATTATATTAACACCTGTTCCAGTTGAAGTAGGCTCAAACCTAGCGTGTCCAAACTGTTTTTGTAATGCATCGTAGATAATTTCATGCTCTTCTTTGGTAAGTCTTCGACCTGCATCAACGTCAACTCCATTCTGTTTGGCTACAGTATCTTCAGAGAATGCTCTTCGGTAAGAGACACCATCCTGTTTGAATACTGTTCCCACTACAGAAGCATACAGCTCAACTAATTCAACGTCAGCCGGGTTGATACCACCTTCGATTGTGCCTGAGAGTAGTCCCTGAACCTGAATGTTTGGGTTTATATCTCCCTCCCATCCCCCGAATCCCATGAAATTGTCTGGTGAAGCCATGCCTATTTCCTTGGCTAGTAAATCCACACCATTTTCGTCTAGGAATATCGAGTACATCGACTTGGTAAACTCTGCTACCTGTTCAGGTGGTGCATTATGTATTCCCGGTAGTACGTTAAGTGATGTGCTAGGTACTGCCTCAAGACTAACGAACCCAAGATTATCTACAATGCCATCTGCGAAATTGTATGAAGCTTTTGTAAATTCATCCAAGTTAAATTCTGAATCGTAGACCATCTTCTGGTAATACTTATCGAACTTCGCCTGATGCTCAGGCATTATATTGTTAGCGTTTGTACCCCATCCTTTCTTTTTGATATGTGCGTTAATCTCGCTTCTCATGGACTCGTTCCGAGCCTTGGTCGCTACCCAAATAGCTGCTTGGGCCTGATATGGTGTCCAATCATTCTGTGCTGCTATGTTCTGTGTAATCTTCTCCATAATCTGGTATTGAGTATCACCGGGTTGTCCTGATAAACCAAATGCTCTTGCCATCCATATATCCTGTGTGGTCTGACCCTCTACCATTTTAGAAGGGTCTATCTGTGCCATCAAGTTGCCATAGAATGCGTTTGTCTTTCTGCCCTCCCAAGGAATGCCATTCAATACGTCTGTTATTCTCTTCGACTGCTCTACAGGAAACCTGCCTGTGTCTATAGGAAAACCTGCCTTGTGTTGAGCGTAGGCTTTAAGTGCGAATCCTGTATTCCCTTTTACATTTGCTACCTGACTTGTGATTGCTAGTATCTGTGCAATCTTCTCTGCTTCCACCTTGTCACCATTAACCAGATTCATAATATCCGTTGAAGAGTCTTCATACCACATTCTAGCGTCTGCTCCCTCAATGGCTAAACCTTCCAACTGCGTCAGTAACTTGGTTATTTTCTGTGGTGTGTTGATTGACTTGTTGAATCCTACATAAGTGCCATCGTTGTTGCGTTTGAAATCTGAAGGCTGAAGTCTTGGTACTAATACATCCAAGTTTTGATTCAATAAGCCTCCCGGTGCTGTCGCTTGTGCATTCTGCAACTCTGCCATAGCAGTTGAATAAATGATACCCTCCCTTGGTATGTCTTGAAGAAGCTGACCCTGTGCCATTTGTGATTCTTCAGGAAACTCAGCCGCTCGTTGTTCATCAGTTAAATCAATTCTTGCCTGACTCGCACGAGACTGAAACTCACCTTGAAGACGTTCATATATCGCTCTTCGAGCCTCCGATTCTTTGTCCATTGTGACTTGGTCAAAGGTATATTTCCCTGCTTTCTGTCTTGCAAGTCCTGTTGTATTTAGTATTTCATCAAGCCACCCATCAATCTTAACCACTTCAGCGAAATCAGGATGTCCGTATGGTGGTTGTCCATTGTGGAATTGCAGTATCCTACGTTTATCTTCTTCTATTGCCCTTTCAAGATTAGCCATCATATCCATAGAAGATACTCCACCACCTGTCCAAGTCTCAGTCCTTTGAATACCATGTTGCATCTCGTGGAGAAAGGTTGATAGTGAATCAGTAGCAAAGCCTTCCCCGGCAGCAAGTTTCATTGGGTCTACATACCAAATCATTTTGTTGTCCATAGCACTAAAGTTACCAACTTGCATATTTGTGACTTGACCCTGAGCATTCTTTTGAAGTAAACCATCTAACTTCAAATGACGCTGCCCGAATCTTAGTTCCATATCAATGTTTGCAATGTGAGGATAATTTCTGAAGACTTCAGGATGGTCAATGAAATCGGATAACTTTCCAGTTAGCAAAGTGCTGTCCAACCTAATATTTGGAGTTGTAGGTTGCATCTGTATGCCCAACCTTTTAATAATTTTCTGTGTTAATTCTTCTGGATTCTTCCATTTCAAGTCTTTATCGGATATTTCCCACACTAATTCACCTGAAGGCTGTTGATAAAATCCTGTCTTCGCCCACACGTCCTCAAGACTATGACCCTGCTGAATCATATCTGCGGCTTGATGATACTTCTGCTGTAGAGGAATATTTCCAGACCAATCAGCAGCTTGTTTTCCTGCGAACATTGAAAACTTAGGAACTTCCAGTAATGACTTTATCGGGGTAGTTGGGTCAAATGGTAAGGTTGATTTCCTGATTGGTGTTAGGTTCATGTTCTGAATTGCTTCCACCATCTGTCCTTGCATTTCAGGTGTGAAGTTAGGCATCTTGTCCTTGGCTGTTCTTAATCCAAGTTTGGCAAGTCCGCCTGTCATCCATGCATCCACCATAAACCCTAGAGGGTCTTCTATTACAGTCCTTCTGAAGTCTTCTGGTGTACCATATCTACCAGCTCCCCACTCTACGAAATCATTAAACTGCTCTATAGAGGCTTCAAAGTCATGTCCAAAAGCCTTGCCTATCTTAACTGTGGTGTCCTTCCAAGAGTCAGGCATTGCTTTAAGCAGTCCACCTTCTACTGTTTGAGCGATACCTGTAACTGCATCAACAGGACTAGTGATTAACTCTGTAAAGCCTCTTGCTACATTGATTGCACTACCGGGTAGGTTTTCTCCTGCTACTTTAATACCCTCTTCACCAAGCATCAGGTGCGGAAGCCATGCCAAAGGTGTCATGGAAAATCCCATAGGATACATTCCTAAGTCTGCTTTATCAGTTGCTGGAGGTGCAGGTGTTGGTTCAGTATCTATATTGAATAGGCTTACTGCTCCATCAAGTCCTGCATTCAAAATATCTGATGCTGTATCGGATTGTAGATTGATTGCCTCTTTGGTCATTCCCCATGCATAGCCAAACAGACTATCAGGATTGTTGTACTTTAAATCCTCTTTATTCTGGTCTAGGTAATTAAACAGACTTATCATACGATTCCTTTTAGCTTACGTCTCAATGGTTTATCCCAGTTGGAATCCACCAGACTGTATCCGACAGCAAGATACCTCATAGCATCTGCACCATGAGATGCCCAGTTGTGGTTAGGCTTCATTCTCCAGACCTTACCATTGTCATCCCAATCTCTTGAGTAGTTTAACAGGGTATCAATTCCCTTCTCGCATTTTTTCTCATCGAAGTAACACCTATCAAGTAATGTCCTGACTTGTTGGATACCATCATCAATGAGTAGGTCAGGTGCAATGTCTATATCCCTGATACCTAAATCCGCCAACGTCTCGATACGACTCTTGCCACTACCTAACTCCCTGACCCTGACATCATGTGGGAAGATATGCTGGTCATAGACGTAGCCTTTATCCTGCAAAACCTTCACGTAATGTTCTAGACCGACACCAGAAGTCTCATAGTAGTCAATCATGTGTACCTCTGTCCCAATGAACTGTGCAAACCATATCGCTGTTGAATCACCTATGCCTAAATCAAAAGCTGTTACAACTCCCTTAGACCTATCGTATGGAACTGAACAGATTCTACCTTCATCCTTGATGCGTCTCATCTCCAAGCCATAGTAACTACCCTCTGTATATATTAGGAAGTCTCCCTCCCAGATATGGCTGTATGTCTCGATACGTTTCTCTTTGTCTTCTAGTCTGGTCAGCTCAAGGACATGTGGAAACCAAGGATTGTCCCTGTAGTTCAGCTCAACTATCTTAGATTCTTTTGGTGGGTCTAATCGAAATCTTTCGTGAGTGGCGGAATATTTTGATAGAGGATTCCAAGTGACCCACAATTCTGAATCAACCTCTCGAATCGTAGGAATCAATACATCATAAGCTCTGCCTGACAATGCCTCTGCTTCATCTACCCAGCACAATAGGATACGAGCCTTGGACTTGATAGAGTCTAATGAACGTCTGAGTCCTGAGAAGGTGTAGTGTATGTTGCCATCTCTAGACCTGATGTATTTCTCTCCACATTCATAATATTCATCCAGCCAAGGGATTGATTGAATTGCTATCTTAATCTCTTCAAGCGAGGATTCACCCAAACTATTCATAAACTCTCTAGCACAGAGTATCTGGCCCTTAACACCTGACATCCCAAGCTGATAACCCTTGACTGCTGTCATCAATGCAAAGCTGCGTGTTTTCGAGCTACCTCTACCTCCAAACGAACCCCTAACCCTAGCCTTACCTTCAAAGACCGGGACTAATTTAGGTGGCAGCTCTATCTCAGCAACTTGCTTCTTGCTCACTTCTTAGCAACCAATTCAATTACTGTTGGCTTCATGCTTCCATCCTTTGAACTTATGTCTTGCTCCATCTTATCGTGGAATCCATGCTTACCTAATACAAGCTTAGTTATCGCTGAATTGAATGTGTTTGAGAGTCCATTGTTTATCAGGACTTTCTGCTGTTTTTGTAGCAGCTTCCCTAATATGTCGGAAAACTCCTTGCTTTCTTGCCTTGCCCAATCATACAGAGTGTCCCGGTGCAGACCTAAAACTTCTGCTAATCCTTCGATGCTTGGAATCATATCTCCATGCTCTCCATAGGTGTCAATGTACTCATAGGATTTGTCTACCATCTCTTTAGAATATTTAGTTGGTCTAGCCATTTAGATGCACCTCCACTTCAGGTAAATCTTCCTCACTCACTTCAAAGTTTGTCAGCTTTAAAAACATTTCGACCTGCTTATCTATATCTTTAGCAGTCGCACCATCTCCCATCAGGACTGCTGTGAACTCACACAATGCAATGTATTTTGTAGGTAATGTCTCTAGGTCTAATTGCAATGATTTGTCTTCAGTCATCCTCTTGCTCTCCTGATTTTCTGCCAATACTATCATAATATAGGTCTTCAGGTCTAGGTAAAATTAATCCCATGTCCTGAGCTAGTACATCAATCTTCATTAAATACTCTGAAAATTCTTTCACGTTGAGCTTTGTAGTCGAGGGAATAACCTTAATCATGTGACCTCTGACCTTCTCGAACTCACAACCAAGATACATCTCTCTTAGGTAATTGTGCATGGCATCTTTAGTGTTGCCTGTCTCCTCGAAACAAGAGAGCCATTGCCAATAGAGTTTGTTCTGCTTGATTGAACGTGAGTCGCTGTTTGGTTTCATCTCCACGACAACCTCATCACACTTAGTCTTATTGAATACTCCACGAGTCATGTTCTCAAGTATGTGAGCTTTAGGTTTATTTCTTTGCAGCATTCGTTTCATATTAGTTCCTTCACTTTTAATTTTTTATTTGTCTCCCGGATAGCGAACTCTGCCATCTCCATTAGAAATTTTATCTTGTAGTATGGATGTGCAATCTGTCCATCATACACTTGATGACAATAGTAACAGGCATAGAATCCAACATCGTTGCCATCATCATCGAGATACTTCTGGCCCATTCCTGAACGACCACCATTTTTATGAGCGAAGATTACTCCATCGAAACCATTGCAATTATCAAGTCTCAATGTACACGCTTCACCTCTGGCACTCTCAGTAATCTTAGACACCTATCCCCCAATCAATAAAAGCTTCAATGGTATCCTGTACAGAATAAACTATCTTCACTTCACCACCTGCTTCTTCAATCTTTTCAATCATAATTTTCTGGTTCTTACTCAGTCTTCCTTTCGGTGCTAGAGTCTTGGGCCGCTTTACTTCCAATCCATAGTATTGGCCCTCATGCACTATGGTTATGTCAGGAACTCCCGGACGAACACCCTCTGACTTTAATCTCTTTGCCTCTGACTTACTTCGTTTGCCACCATTCGGAACTGCCCAATAACATATACGTCTAATGTCTAGGTAATCACATATAGCACATTGAACGTCATGCTCAAAATTCATCTATAATCAACCGGGACTTCAACTGGTCACACATACCCAGAACATCATCTATCAATCTCTTTTTTAAATCATACTCAATATCTTCTCGACCACTTAGATGAATTAACTCTGACATCGTTTTTAATAATTCTTCTCGTTCCTCTTGAGGAAACTTAGCTGACATTACTCAAGTCAGACTGAACATTCAAAGAGTTTCCTGTCTCCAAATTCCAAGCACGATAACGAATACCATCTTCAATTTCGCCTAGATAACTAGACAAACCATAGATAGCAAAATGTATTTGAGGTCGGTCAGCCTTGATTCTGTGAGTGAGTCCACTAAGGCTACACCCTAGCATGTTGGCACACTCTTGTTGTGTAATACCTAGCCTCTTGATTTCAGCAGGTATGCTTTGATAGTGAATTAGACCTTTGTGTTGTTCAGCCATAATGAGATAAAGTAGTTGATATAGATTACATTATCTCACAATAGCTATAGGATTCTAAGTTGGTTTGCTATAGGTTTCGCTTTCAGCGATTCTACTTGGTAAAGCTAAGGGATAAATCCCCTTTTTTTTAAAGCTCTTATCTTATCGGGTTACGTTCCTGAGCTGAGGCTTTCGAGTAAAGCAATCCCTAGAGCCTGTTTTGGGCAGACCCTAGAGATTTATCGGTATAACGTCCTTCGCAGTATTTTATCCGAGCCTGAAACAATCACAGTCAGTCAAGTCAGAGTCATCGCTACCTTGTGATAGGTACTCAGCCATCTGCACTCTGCAGGTAAATTAATACCCATCAATCAGCAGGATGTGGAATACGTTTGCTGAATCTCTGTTATTTTATAGAGGTATGAGTGCAACCTTTTGGTTAGACATATCACCTCTCGTATCCTAGGAGATTGCAAACCAACTTGGAAAGTCCGACAAAAGCGTATAATATTTGCCAAACAAGCAGCGGCAATCTGCCAGTTTAGAAGACCTCAAGAGCCATCAATCACTCTTGGGGTTTTTGCTTTTTTGACGTATCAGTCAAAATTTCTAAACCACGAAAAACGATGATACAGACGTTTTCTTTTAAGTTGAAGTTGGTTTCCAAATTATTTTCAGTTCGTCCAAGAATGGGAGGATTAGACCCATTACAGAGGACTTTTTTCCAATTATTTTTCACATTTAGTTCTATTTAATTACCTACACTACCTCAGTTATGAGATAATAACGCTGTTCTCGAGAGAGGGCGGATAACAAAAAAGGAAAGTTTTTTTACTCACAGGAAACGAATATGAAACAGGGACAAACTTTTAAGAGCATGAATTTTGACCAATGGTTCTTGCTTATTTCAACGCTAGTAATCGGCATTGGTTTAATCATTTTAGTAACAACAACTTTTAACTCAATCAAATAAAGGAGATTCAAATGGAAACGATGAACCACTTACAAGACACACTAGAAACAATTATTGACAACTACAGCAATCATCACGAAGGCTATAGAAGTCGATTGATTGCCAATGACATCATCAACGCTCTGCGTCATTTAGATGCTAATGGTGAACTGCACATTTGGAATTTAAACATCTTGCCAAACAATGTTGAAATAGCAGGTGAGCTTAAATCCAAACAAAGTAGAGGTATGGCTGCTCACCACGATGCCAACAAAACTTTTACTGGCAACGTTCTTTTTACTAGCGAAATAAGAGAGAACAGCTACGATAAATCCATTGAGCAAAAATGGAAAGATGCAAAAGTGATGGATGACGTTGTTGTTTGGAGGAGCAATGGTCAAATCCCTTTCGCTGACATGCTTTTGGACTTCGTACAAATTGGTCAAATCGACATGGAGATGGCTGAACGCTCTGCTAATCAAAAAAATGTTGAGCAAAGCGAATCTCTGAAGCACCTAGATGTTGATGTCAATGGCAGGATTGTTCTGAAGAAGGAAGGTTTTGCAGTTTCGGAAGCTAGAGCTGACAAATAACGAAACCCTCTTCGGAGGGTCTAGTGTCAGAGGCTAGGACACTACTGATGAGAAGCCTCAAACTTTTAATAATGATATAGGAGATACAAAATGACTAACCTAAGATTAGTTGAAGATAGACTGGAAAAGATTTCTTTTCCATTAGTTACTGAACAACCTTTATATGTTTCAAGACCTGAACCAGAACCTTTCGAGGCTCGTGGTATGGATATGATAACCACACATAAAGGTATTGAACTTGATGGCACGAACATCGCCATTGTTGGTTCAGGCTATACAGTTGTACAGAACGATGTCATCTACCCG
>Ga0315334_10000569_pt1 | contig 22566 bp, 9 predicted proteins | sample M150034915metaG_FD_205555 | JGI IMG/M metagenome (GOLD analysis project Ga0315334, IMG submission 205555) | Ammonia-oxidizing marine archaeal communities from Monterey Bay, California, United States - M1 500m 34915 | ecosystem: Environmental > Aquatic > Marine > Intertidal zone | place: USA... | reverse complement strand
GCGGAAGTCCACCTGTGGAACATCGTTGATCGGATCCAACTGCGCTCCCCGGCCCGGAATAAAGCGATTTTCTCTTTCAAACGGCTCCACCCGCGAAAGTGCCTTACCAACTTCAATCCCAATGTCTGTCTCTATCCGGGGTCTGTTCATCAAATTCCGGATGTCTCGCTTGGCAAACAGTGCGTTCCTGATTTCCGCCAACTCAGGAATCAACATTTCGATATTCTTGATATGCCCATCCACCTCGTCACGCTCAGCCTCAGTGCGGATTCCGGGTATTGTTTGCCCCCTACGGTGGCCGACGCGGGCATACCGCGTAAGCCAAGCAACATTCTCTTGTAATACCGAAAGACGAGCACGGGCATGATCTTTTATTCCATCGGCATCCAATGCCAACAACTCCTTCGGAGTAAGAGCATCCACCATTCGGTTATAGCCAGCACCCATCGGATGCTCTTCCTCCCTCTTCAACAAGTCAGACAGGACTATTAGTTCGCCCCTCTTCCTCCGAAGTCTCCTGATGAATCGACCATGTCGATTGGCGGGTAGATCTGCATCAGGTCCACCTTCAAACTTTCCCAAAGACTCAATGGCAGCATCAATCAACTCCGGCGTCAATCTTCCAGCGGCTGCGTAATTAACAATGCTCATAGCATGATTATCTATCGCATCGATCTCATCGACCCTCCCGTATGGGGCGTTCTCCAAACGATCCAAATGAGTTATCACACGCTCGTCGTAATCAATTTCCTCAATCTCAGCAAGTAACCCCCTCACCTCAGATTCTGAATGGCCGTCAAAATCTCCATTGCCATTAGCCATCCCAACCTTACGCAGCAGATCAGCGGCTGCGATCCGTCGTTCGCCAACCGGAAGCCTTACAAGTTCCTCATACAGATTTGCATGTTCCTCAGAAAGAATCGCCTGCGCCCTGTCATCCGGGCGACGCTCAGAGAGCCGTTCCTTCAACCTCCTCTTGATCCCCGGATCCAGATGACCAGCAAAGCCCGGCATTATGTCTTGCAATAAGTGTTCGGCTAGTTCCGCATGTCGATCATTCCAAACGAGCCTCTCAAGAAGAATTTCGGCACGCTGACCGTCAGCAATTGCACGATCACCGTCACCTAGTAGGTTGCGTAAATCGTCAACCAGATCGCCAAGTTTGTTCCATGCAACCCCATGCTCGGCTATAAGTGCCTGTTTCTCCATCTCAGTCATGTTGACATTGGCGCGAACAGCGTCTTGTAAATCTTCAAGCGCAGCCTGCGCCCTCAGAACCGTCTCCAACGTATGTTGTTCCTCTAGATCCTCCTCGTATTTCCTAAACCGTTCTTCCCAATCCTCATCCATGGTCTCGTCAAAGCCCGGCCGTTGGTCCAACAGATCCCTGTACGGCCTCATGACACGCTCCCGACGTTTGGCAGCATGATCACGACGTTGTCGCTGTACCCGCCCTGTTGTCCGGCCTTCATCCGGAAACAGCCGACGAAGTTGCTCCACCTCAATCATGTCCAACAGAGCCGGACCATTCGGGCCAAAATTAAGCCAACCATCCTCCATCAGCCTCCGGCGAATAGCGACTAAATCTTGATCAATTATCTCGTCAAGAGGAACAGACAATGGATCATCGGCTACATCGCCACCGTCTGTATAAACAAAGTTCTGGAATAACGCCCGCTCCACTGCCCGACGCTCCATCTCAACTTCACCATCGGGAGAGAAGTCATCACCAAGGCGGCGCTGATCCGCATGAAGCCACGCCCGCTGCTGATCAAGCGTCCAGTCCCTCGCTTGAGATTCCCAATCACGACCTTCTTCCAATTGCGGCGACGGGCCGAAGGGATTCAAATTCGGCAGGAGATCAGCCGCGACCCGATCGACTACTACCCCTCCACCTTCGGCTTCTCGTTGTTCCCACCCCCGACGATTCCTCTCAGAAAGAAGATCCAACAAACGATTCTGAAGGTATTCAACCGCTATATTCGGTCGGCCCACTCCCAAAGCATCTATCTGACCCGGCAACGCGTCAATCTCATTAGCAATTTGATCGTCGTCAAGATCAGATACAGCCTCAATCCGCCTCGTAGCAATCGGATCCCCTGCGGCCCTGCGGTCTCGCTCCCGCAAGGCCCCCTCCAGCGCGGCAGAGACCTGTTCGTTATTGCCTACGGGATCAGCCAAATGCAACCGTGTAATCCTCGCATTCAAGTCATCATCGCTTAAATCTGCCAGATCAACTTTGGTCCTACCCGGAGTGGCGGCTTCGCGTCGGCGGTCCACTTCCAAACGAGCCAAACGTTGAATCGCTGCACGGTCTCCACGTTGTAGGGCGTCTGCTCTCAGGCCCAACCCCCCCTCGTCTCTCCTGCGTTCAAAGCCAGCATCCTCATTTCTAATGATGCGTCCAAGATCCTCTTCAGATATTCCCCTTAATGCAGCCTCAAATTGAGCATCATTAAAGAAACGAACTTCATCGACGCCCGAATCTGGAGTTTGTGGCAGACGACGATCAGCATCAAGTCTTGCGTCGTTATCTAACCGCACCAGAATTTCTTGTTCCAACCTCTCAAACCGATCCCATCGGCTGTCCTCGTCAATGAGCGGCACACGCGCCAACCCTTGAGCCAGCGTTACGGCCTCGTCTATCTGCTCTTGAGTCCACGCATCCGGTTCATCCAGAAGCGACTGGGCACGATCGGCCCGAACCCGACCTTCCGGATCATCGGGGTCCACCTCGGCGTCTACTTCGGCAATTCGGGGATCACGCTCTGGCTGCAAATCATTCAAGCGATCCCTAATGGAAGCCTGACGATGATCTATCTCTTCGTTGAGTTCTTCGATGCGAGTTTCGGGCAACTGAATATCTTCATGCGCTAGAACTCTTTTGAAATTGTCAAGACGCCACTGGCGAGCCGCCAACGATTCAACGTTGTCATCAGCGGTATCTGAAAGAATCATGGCGACACGCGTATCGTTCGCCCAACCCTGATCCAACAGGTGGCGACGATCCTCCAAGCGCACCATGTAATTTTTAACAGCATCCGACAGGTCGTGTTCCTGATCTCGGATAATCATATTGCCGTTTCCGTCGTCTACCCATTCCCAACCGCCGGGAAACGCTAACCGGATCCGGTCAAATTCAGCGTCGATCTCCGCAGCGCTGAGACCGTCAAACACATCATCCTCATCATCTAAGAACTCAAACGGAGTTCCATCTGAACCCAATTCTTCCCTAGCATTCCGGTTCATTTCCCCAAGAAGACGACGATTGATCTCGCGGGCGCGCCTGCGATGAGAAGGCGTTCTCTCACGATCGACTCCCCGCCTGAGGTCATTCATGCGATGATGAATCGCGGTTACCAACGGTCCACGACGGTCACCGGCGGGAACTACTTCCCGTATGGTCTCCAGCATTACGGCCAGTCTTGCGAACTCGTCTGCACCACCTCGGCCTTCCTCAAGAAGCGCTTCCATGCGCTCCCGACCACGCTCGCCGCCCTCGGCCATGTGATCTTCGGCTATCTCTCTGGCGGCCCATTGCCACCACTTAATAAGATCCGGTCGCTCGGGCAGAGAAGCATCAGGATCAGGATCACCGCCTCCTTGACTTTCAGGAGTTCCTTCACGTTGCCCTAGTGCTATTCGCTTTCCTAGTGCAAGTTCTCGCTTATAGTCTTCAGCGTCGTGCAGCGGCGGTTCACCTTCTCTTACCCGTAGTTCATTTTCAAGCATCATATGTTGGACGTAATAGAGCACACCCGTGGGGGCTTCGTCTTCCATCTCGTAATCACCATTGACGTAGCCGTCAAAAATCTCGTCCCTTGATTCCAAAAGCCGTGGCGTCTCCCAGTCCTCATACGGCCAGAACAAGTCCGGATCGCGGGCACCGAGAAGTGCCTCAAATTCTTCCTCTTGACCAACATCGGTAACAGGACGCTCACCGGGTGTCCATACCCTTGCACGATCCTGACCATCATTATCCAAACGAGATTGAAGCAGTAACGCCATCTCCCCGTCGGCCGCTGACCGGTCGTCGGCACCCAAGATGCTTGCCGTCCGCCGAGCGAGATATATGCGATTCTCGTCCCAATCCTCCGCCACGTTGAGCAGCATTCTGCCCCGCTCTAGAGGATCGGGTTCGTTAGCGAAGTTGCCATCCCAATCATCCCGGTCAAAGGCTTCATCAGGAATAGCGTCTTCATCACGATCAGGAGGATTTACATACTCCCTCCGCAACTGGTTCAAACGACCCTGATAAGGCCGCCTCAAACGATTATGAGCAAACCCGTCGTTGACCGCCACAGCCTCCTCAACAACCTCCGCCAGCCGTTCCAACTGCTCCCGCTCATCACCCTGTTCAAATAAGTCAGCGACAAGGAGTTGAATCAGCCGCTCCTGCCGGTTGATGTCCCCTTCTACACCCTGTTCGATCTGCTGCCGAATCTCATCCAGTCGGGTATCAACGCCCGGACGGGCCGGTGGGGTGAATGTTCCACGGGCCGGAAGAATGTCCTCAGCCGGAGCATCAATAATCTCCATCCAACCCGGCGTTCTGGAACGTCCACCAACATCCGGATCGGGTGGAAGCGGATCAGGATCTCCATGCTCGGCCTGTAGGCGGTTCAACTCCGCCATGCTTTCCGCAACCCGTCTATCGAGCCGTCTATTCCAAGCCTCTAGATTCCCGTCAAACTCTGGATCGTCTTGAGGCGAGTACCGACGATTCAGCCAATACGCAACCCGTTCTTCGGCTTCGTTGATCGCCTGTTGACCGGCATCGATTACCGGACCGTCTTCTCCTCGTAATTCCGCTCTCGCAATCTCGTAATCCAAATACTCTCTCCGCACGGCGTCCAACAACTTGCCACGCTCATTCAGAACCCCGTCCCCGTCGTAATACTTTCCGAACTTCTCTTCAAGTTCAGCCGATTCGCGCTCAAGATGAACAGCCCGCCCTTCAAAACCATCCCGCCGCCAACGGTGGACGATCCGTCTTTGCCACCATGCCTGTGCTGGCATCCCAACAGGACGATCAGCATTTTGACCGACCGGGAAGCGGCGATTGGCCTCATCAACTTCCCGCTGATTCGGCGCACGAACGCCCCTATTCTCAGCATCTCGGAAAACTTCGACAAGCCTCTGGCGGGCAGAATCCACACGCTCCTGCAACTGCCGGTTGCGTTTTGTAACCGCAGGATCCTCCCACTCGCCCTGCGACCTACGAGCATTTCTTTCTGCTGTCAACTGTCCAAGATATTCAGGGTTATGAGGTCGGCCACCTTCACGCTCACCCGTCAAGCCCTGCAAATACTCCTGATCCTTGATGTGGGCGTCGATCTGCTCATCAGTAGCAAGATCAATATCAATAAGAATCCCAGAGTCAGCGTCGTCTCCCGATGGCGCAACATCCGAACCCGCCCGGTCCGGGCGAACCGACGCGTCCTCTTCGCGATCGGGGGGATTCACATACCCTTCCCTTTTGCCTGTCGCATACTCCAGCAGTCGCCTCAGCCACTCTTCTGCGTACTCGTCGTCCTCATCCAATTTGCGACGGTGTTCATCACGATCAACGTCGGGCGGCAGTACCTGATCATCAAACTCCATTTCCCTTTCACGATCGGGTTCATTCTCAGCGCCAGCCTGACGACGGGCACCTTCGGCACGGATCGCCGCACCCCCCGCAACGTCCGCCGCGTTGCGGTCCTTCAAACTGCGATCCCTTCGACGCCTAGTGTGCTGAACCCCGGTGAAAGCAGCAATAAACGAATCCCAAAACCCCCGATAATTTTCAGGCATTGGTTCATCACCGCGGGCCGCTTCGGCCTCCAGCAAACGCGCAAGACTCGCTTCGCTGGTTGCCCCCTGCAAAACTTGTATCTGTTCGTCAAGTTCGTAGATCTCTTCGCGGGCTTCCTCCACTCGTGCCCGATCCCCTTCAGCGCGAGCGCGACCACGCTCAGCCCGCCGCAATCTGCGTTGACCCCGGCCACGAATCCGGCGCTCACGGCGACCGCCACGCAAAGGAGAGTTCCTGTGCTGACCGGGCTTATAGGTAATCTTCCTACCATCACCATCTACCAGCGACGCACTTGATGGCATGGCTCGCATCCCAGCAGCAATCGCCTGCCCCAACTTGCTTATGAAACGACTACCGGCAGGACGCTCCCAAATGGTGCCTTCCTGAACCAAGCCGTCGCCGTCGGCATCCCTAGCATTGTTGTCGTAGGGAACCACCTTTGGAATTTTGCCGATCGCCCGAATCTTCACTTCGATCGGATAGTTGTTATAGACACGCGCTCTCAGGGCGATTTCATTCATAAACGAGTCGGGAGTTTTAGTCCTCATCGCACTGACTCCAACCATGCCATCGCCTGCGGATACAACGCCTTCAAGTCTTCTATACCTTTATCCGTAGACAGGTAATAACGAGCGAGGGTTAGGGCTTCTTCCTTGTCCTTTTCCGGCGGGAAGTCTTCCAAAACATACTGAGCAACGATCTCCACGATTCCGATACGCGTTTCGTTATTGCGGGTCTTAATAAAATTCCGCATATCGTCCAGAGTGTTTTCGCTTACGTTACCCATCGATCATCGCCCTGTATTTTTCTAGAATCTTAGCGTCTTCAGGATTATCGGTATTCCCATATTTCGACTTAAAAGCCAACATGACAGCACTATCACGATAGAACTTGATACGCCCTTCATAAGGAACATCTTTGAGATCCTTTTCATAGGATCGCAAGCGAGTTGCGACTCCTTCTCCCTTACTCGCATTCCCTTCTACCAAATAATCGCCTGCACCATCAGCCACCACAATGGTGGGTTCACCCTCCACTTCATCGAAATCATCCATCTTTGGGAATATCAAGAATTCAGCCATTGTCTAATGTCCTATCAAGCCACTTACAATGTCATCTATGTCATCTTCAAGGTGCGTTATACGAATGTCCAACTTCTCCTTGTTGCTTGCCATCATCCGATCGAACGCAATCACATCAGCCGGAGTCTGGACAAGTCCGCCAGTGTTCTGAAGTAGCCGGGCATCTTCTACGATCGCATCCCAATTCTGAAGAAGCGCTGCTCTCAAACGGAATGTCCACGATTCAAGACTCTCCTGTACCTGTTCTCTTGTCAATTCCCCACCAAGTATCGCGTTCCTCAAGTTTTCTAGAAGATCGAAATGGCCACCATCCTCACTACCCATTTCTTCTCCCAAATACCGTAGAAAATCAGTGTTATTGGACCACCACGTTCTACCGAAATCGATCGGAAGCATGCCTTCGCCATCACCGAGAACCATAGAGTTCCATTCGTGTCGATCTGTGGCACCCAATGAGTAATTCAACAACACGTTATCCAGTCTCGCCAATACGGCCGCAGGGGTTTGTATCTCCGATACAGCGCGCGCACCAGCGTTAATTTCGTCAATGAAATCAGCGACAGTCATAACCGAATCAACGTCCACAACGTTGCCGCCCAACTCAGCAACAATCACTGGACGCATACGATCCGACCCGTTGGCCATGGTCCCTCCCCACCCAAAGCCCATCAACCCTGCTAGTTCCATACCGATCAACTCAGCGGACTGGGAGTCAAAGCCATCCCGATCCCAACCTGTGTCGGCTTTCTTTACGATCACTCCCTGCACCGTCTTTTTTCCATCCGCACCACGCAAGAAGTAGAGCACTGGATCGCTAATACCAAGGTCTCCCTCTATCCGCCTGAAGCGCGTATCCGGATCTCTACTCAATTCTGACGATGCCCCACGCAGGGCTTCCGCTATGAACTCAGAAGGAATATCAGTCAACGGCGTTATGTAATTACCATCGTTATCCCTTCGATTAATCAACTCAATAGCGTCATCAGCGGTGAAGCCCGCAGGCGTCGGAACAACCCTCAACGCTTGACGACCACCGAGATCTTGAGTCGAATCGACTCCGGGTTCAATCAGATTGTCCATATTGATTGCACGATCAACGCGACGTTGTAACCCACCTCTAAGATCCCGACCGGGCACCGCCGCTACTTCCAGTACCCCTAATGCCTCTCCAAGAGCCTTATGACGATCCCGCATCTCAGGCGAAACGTCCATGTTGTTAATTTCCAAACCCTCTATCATCGCGTCATATACGTCAAATTGTTCGCGAATCTCATAATCGCTCATCTCTTCAATCGGATCCCTGTGGGGCCTAAAGCCCCTGTTCGGACCCAACCTGAGACCACTATTTCTAATCAGTTTTCCAAGATCAGACTGATCGGGATCAATAACCATATTCCCACCGGAAAAATGGGCATGATCTATCCACCAAGTTCCGTACTTGTTGGCCTGCTCCCCCTCACCGCCTTCCAGCGGGCCGCCGAACGGCAGGATCTCTCTCCACGGATGTTTCCCGCCACGATTGAGAACTCCATGCCCGTGCAACAATGTCACCGAATCGTGATTCCTACCCCAAGCCTGTACCAACCGTTCCATTTCTAAATTCATGCGATCATCCATAATGATCGACTCACGACCTGCGGCATATTCGGCAAGTTCCAGACCGAAACGCTGGATCATCGCTTCAACCTTCCACGGATCGCTGAAGCCCATCATCCCCCACACAACGGAACCATCATCTACCGCAGTCAGATGCACGGTCTTCACATTCAACGCTTGAAAGTGCATCCAAGCGTTGTGATTAAAGAAGGTTTGGAACCCCTTGCCTTTCACTCCATACTTTTCAACCGTGTCTATCCAAAGATGATCGTTCTCTATGTGCCCCTTCACATTGCCCTGAGCATCCCGCTTGAAATTAATCCTTCTCTTCCAATGAGAATTGGAACCCGGCTGAGTCCATTCACCGGCTCTCGCCATCAGATTCCCATCCGCATCGAAAACATCCGTAGGTGGCTTAAACTGAATTATCGCAGAGTCCCCGGTGCCAACATCGATGAATAATCCGTTGCCATCGCCACTAATACTAATCGGTGGTATGTCCCTTCCAGCCGTGCCAACGGTTCTCCAAAGGTATCCGTCTTTTCCCTCCCATGTTCGGCGCGGACCCAGAGAGAAAGCCTCCGCGACCGCCTCCGTAATAGCAGCCTTATCTATTTTGGAGAGTGCTTCCCCACGGCCCAATCGACCCATCAAGTCATCGATGTCAAGACCGTAAGCCGCCCAACCCAACCGAGGCATCTGGCCCCTCCGACGCCAAACATTCTCAACAAGGTTCGTGCGACGCTGAACGATTCGTTGCACTATCTCCTGCAAAAAGACATCATCTTCTTCTGGAATCGATGGTTCTGGCGCATCCGGTGGGTTATCAATCGCACGAACATGAGGTATGTCGCCAAGGTTTCCCAACATGCTCTCCATTTGACGCAGGGGACCATCAAGTCGGCCCTGTGCCCTTTCATGTAAATGCCCGTAGAAGTGCGCTCTAGCCAATCGCCTCAACGCAACCGTGTCACCACGATCCTGCTCCCAAGCCCTTCTAGCCTCAGCAATCAAGTCGATTGGGTCTTGTAACTCAACGGCTTTAAACGCTTTCTGTACATCATTCAGTCTGGTATGCAAAAGTTCTGGACGATTGAGAACCCGCTCGCCGTCGTCGCCTCCAAACCTCATTGCACTCTCTATTGCGGTCAGCATGTCTGCCAAGTTGGTGGCAGCCAACACTTCAACTGGTGCATCACCACCCCAAATCTCCGGATCGTGAAACAACTGAGCCAACATTTCATTCTTATTGAAATCAAGCACCCTGTCGTAATCGTCACCGAAGATACCCATGTCGTCAACGGCGGCAGCCAGATTCCGTAGTTCCAAGCCCGGATTGACACCACGATCCATATCATCTTCCCAGTTTGCAATCGCAGCGTCCAACAGGTCGGCAATCCTGTTTCGACCCTGATCATCCCTCAACCGCTGTGCTGCGTTCCAAACCCTGTCCGCAATCTGCTCCGCCTTAGCGACTCGTTCCATATGAGCCTGATCAGCAGCGCCTTCACCGCCCAACAGATCAATCAATCCATCTAGCGGTAACGGCGTTCGGCCGTCTCCGTCTGGACTCAACGGGCGATCAAGATCTAGCAAACCTCGGCTTAGCAGTTCATCCTGAACCGCCACACGAGCATTCCTAAAGGCATCACTAAAATCCGTCAATTCCGGTGGATGGTTTGGAGCGTTTATCCATGCCTGCAACTCCTCATCGCTCCAATCCTTAACCTGAGCGACAAATGAGCCGTCAGCCAGCGTGCCTTCGGCCCGGTCTCTGTCAGGGTCATTACGCCACCCCACAAATTCCCGCGGCGCTGCACCCCGCACGGGAAAATCTTCATCAGCCATCGCCTGAGCGTCAGCCACCTCTTGCGCTGTCCGTCCAAGCGGCCTCTCACGGGCCTCGCCCCGACGGACAAGTTCTCCGTTTAACAAATCCTCCAGTTGTTTGAGAGCGTCAAGATCATCACGCCACCCATGATCCCTAAGCGCTTGGATATGATCGCCTTCTTCTCGCCGCCGGATGTATGACTGGTCCCTATGGAGTCCAACCCGCAATACCTGCAACAAATCAGAGTCCATTTCAGCCAGATACTCACGAATCGCTGACATTTCGCCAAAGTTGGGCATCACCCGTTGAGCCTCTGCTTGATTGGCGTTCAGAATCGCTGATATTTCTTCCCTGACTCGCTCTCCCTCTGCCCGCTCGGCCTCAAGTTCTGCCACATCGATACCCTCTTCATGCGGCCTTGGCACAAGACCCGCAGTCCCCCACACGCGTGCCTCGTCACGGTCGATGCCTAGAGCATCCAGTTCTTCCTCCAACTCTGCAAACCGACGTTCTTGCAAGAACGGACGATCCAAAGGATCGGGCCAAGCATCTTCAATCTCCCGCAGTTGCAGTTCTATGTCTCTAACGCCCATGTCGGCAGGTCGGACAGGAAACGCATCCGCCATCACCTCGTGAATATCTCGGTTCTCACCGGGAGGCAAGTCGCCGGGAGCGGTACGCCTCCTCCCCAACTCTGCCTGAATCTCTCGCATCAACGGTTCGCCACCCATCCGTTCGATGTGACGATCCTGCGCCATCCGGCGTTCGGCAACCCTCAATTCCAGTTCAGACCATCGATCAAGCGGGTATCCGCTGCCATTCTTGAGTCGAACATCGCCTTCTTGATGGGAAACCAAATCATCAAATAGCGCACGCTCTACTGCCCGACGATGCGACGGAACCTCATGATGAGGTGGAGGCCCAAGGCCGTCAGCATCAAGCCACGCCAACCGCTGCTGGTTGGTCCATTCCTCCGCCTGTTCACCCCAATCTCTACCCTCTTCAAACTCGGGTACCGGGCCATACTGGTTAGGGGTGCGACCCTCCCCCGGAGGAGTGCGGGGAGGAGATCGGTCGTCGGGCCGCCGTTCCGTGACCATCGGCTTCCCGTCGCGCTCAGCGCGCAACTGCTCGTTGACCACCCGGCCACGAATGTTTATATTGCCATCGTCGTCGTAGTACCGACCGAAACGCTCCTCATGTTCCGCAATGTCCGCATCACGATCGCGATCGCCGCCGGGATCCCAACCGTCTTCACGCCAAAACGCACGCTCTGGTAGCCGATGCCGGAATCGATTCCTGACGTTCCGGCGGGAACGATCGTCCGGCAAACTTTCTTCTTCTGGAATGAGATTTATCAGCGCCTGACCGATAGCGGCATCGTCCTCGTCAGTTCTCTTCAAAACCTCAGGAACGAGACCCTCTGCAACTTCCTTGATTATCTCCTCCCGTGATTTACCAGTTACCTCTTGAATCCTTGCCTCGTCGTCGTCCCTAACCGCCTGTTCGCCACGGCGACCGAAAATCTCACGAATCCGTTGGCCCAAGGCGCGCGCTTGCGCTATCCGTTCTTCGTCTCGCCCCCAGTCAATCTCTGCGCCCTCTGCCCTATCACGCTCACGAATTCGCTCTTGTTGACGTTCCTCTATCCGAGCCATCCGTTCCTGAACCCGTTGGGCACGATCGTTACGCCGCTCTTCCCTGCGATCGCCCCTAGCCGCACGGCGTTCCCGCCTAGCGTCACGACGAGCATTCTCTGCGTCGAAATCAACTTCAGCGCCCATCTCGCGATCACGCTCACGGATCCTCTCCGCCTGACCTTCCCTAATACGCTCAGCGCCCTCCTGAATACGACGACGACGTTCATCGCGTCGCACCACCCGTCGATCACGCCGCTCACGACCCCGCTCACCGCGTGGGTCACGACCCTCCATTTCCTCACGTTCCTGTCGTTGTCGCTCTTCTAGTTCACGCCGCTCGGCATCAAAGTCTTCGCGTCGTCGGCGCAGATCAGCCAACTCGTCTGCCCTTCCGATATCACGCTCGCCAAGCCTCTCCAAGCGTTCCGCCCGACGATCACGACGGTCGGCACGGCCCTCACGACGCTGCTGAGGTCCACCTTCACGACCCTGAATGCGATCGATCTCTTGCACCAACCTGTCCCGACGACGGTTCGCCCGACGCAACAAGCGACGACGCTCAAGTTCAGTGAAGTCAGCCTCAGCGCCCAACTCACGGTCACGCCTACGAATCCTGCCTCGCTGATCCCTCTCTACAGCCCCCGCTCCCCGACCAATTGCCCCACGGAATCGGCCTGCCGGTCGGCGCAAAGGCGACCTGTCATGATCACCCGGTTTGTAATCGATCTTCTTACCGTTGGCATCCACCAACTGAACGGACCCAGCCAATTTCCGTGCCCCACGGGCGAGGCCACGGAATAGAGCACCAGAAGGCCGCTCCCAGATGGTGCCCTCCTGAACCAAACCGTCATTATCGGCATCTCTGGCGTCAGGATTGTACGGAACCACCTTGGGTACCCGGCGAGCCGCAGCCCCAAGGCGACCACCGATACCACCCCGTCGGCCAAACACTTTGAACGCCATGAAAATGTCATCCGCAGATGCGTCAAAGCGGGCAGCCTTGATGTCAATTAGTGAGTCTTTGTTCAGCCCAGATGTTTGACTAATCCGAATGTCCGACACGTTTCTTTTACGCCCCGGAATCGGATCGGCCCGCAACGCAAGTGCCTTCTGCTGAGCGAACAGAGCCGGGTACTCGTCACGCTCTGGTCGCCAGTAAAGCGCCTTCTCCATTCCGTAACGCGCTGTCGGCGGAGCAAGATAATACGCGGGCTTACCGCTCACCCGGCGAGGCGCCCTCTCCGACAGGTACAAAGTAAACACCCACTTGGGGACCATCGTGCGATCACCGCCGACGGTGTACACAACGATCCGCTGCTCTGCGTCTGGAATCTCCTTGAATGTCGGTTTAACTGACAGATTCTTCGGAAACGCTTTGACCAACTTCTCAATAGCAACATATGGGTTGATCAGAACTTCTGGATCACGCTGGATGCCTGCCCAGCGAGTTCTCATTTTTGCTGCTTGCGCTTCGCTGAACGGTCCCTTACGCAGAACCCGCACTGATCCTTCGGGATACACATACTCAATCGATGCGGCACCCTTGGTCAGTAGCCGGATCTCATCACCGGCGATGCCTCCGCTCTTAATTCTGGAAGTGACATACACGGCTTCTCGCATGTTGTCGTGATTTTCCATCGACAACAGATCCTCCGTGGTGGCAGCCGGTTCAAAGACCACACCATCCCGTCGAATCACACGCGTTGTATTTCTATTCTTTTTTGCGTATTCGACCACATCCGCAACCGCCGAATCCCGGCGGGCAATGTTCGGCTTTGTCTTCCCCGGCATCGCCGCTTCACGAACTACGGCAAACGGATCGCCCTTCGGCTTTTTTGCTACAACATCCCGAACCACATCGGGATAGTCGGCCGCCGTAGTGCCCTCAAATCTACGAGTCAACTTGCTTCTGTCGGCAGCAGATACAGCACCCGGACCCCTGCCGGGGACATCAAAGACAACGCCACCACAGTTCCTCAGATTCTGTTCTGCGAAACGGCCCCCGTTTTCATAGCCTGACGGACAGCGCAACGCAGCACCACCAATACTTGGTAGACCACCGCCCCCTCCGATTCCTCCACGACCGCCCGCACCGCCTCCGCCCGGAGTTAGCGAACCATAAATGGCAGAACGAATAGGACTACGGAATTTGCCCATATCGCCGGGGATGAAGAACGAGGCCATGCTCTGGAGCATTCTGCCCATCCGACCATGACTGTTGACCAAACCAACTTTTTCTTCGTATTCCCTGTCCCAGTCGAATTCCTCATCCCAATCAAAGGATCCGGGCATAGGAATCGACCGATGTCCCTGCTTGAAGCGCGCCGCCTTATATTCAACAGCATTTAGATCTTTTCCAATGGGACGAGTGCTCATTCCTCCCGACATACGCGAGAGCCGTCGATAGAGTCGCCATCCAGCGATCTCAACCCCGCCATCAGGCTCACTCTTTCTACGACGCTTGCGCTTGCCCGGAATGGCCCGACGAGCCACCCGGCCTGCCACGCGGCCAGCACGACGGCCATGGTGATTACCCTCATTCGGCCACTTGCCGGTAGTTTCGTGATGCAACCACGCACAAATTCGTTGTAATGGATACAACTCTGGATGGTTGGCCAGAATGACGATGCAGCGCCGAAAGCCCCCCGGCTTCCGCATTATGGGACGCCAATATTTAAGGAGTGCCTCAAGATTCCCACGACGCGGACCGTGACCACGGAGAATATCTCCGGTGATCCGTTCCTGTGGGATTATGTCAATTAAGTCTTGAGGTAGTTTGACCTCAAGATCAGCATCAAGCATGACACTCCCTAACGTGGTTACTTCTTCTTGCTATCCTTCGGTGCTGGCTTCGGAGCGGGCTTCGGAGCGGGCTTCGGAGCAGGCTCCGGCTCGCCTACGACCGTGCCACGATTCGGATCAAACTGATTCTTTTTACGCATTGGATTCATTACCTCCGTTGTCGGATTTCAAATACATGTCGGGTATAACCCATAACTTGCATATTCCCATAGGGTCTATTTCACCCTTGACGATTTCACACGCCCTTGGTCCCCTATAGAACACACAATTCGCACATACAATCCCCTCATCTCTAAAGGGATGCTTGTCAATGTAGTGAGCGCCTTCGTTGTTGGCGTCCCTTTCCCATTGACCAGCAGTACGAGCGATCAATTTGTAAGCGACAATCTGAGCGCGCTGCCGCGCACAGATCTGGGGCTTCCCCGTATCAGGGGCGTCATGCGGCACGACACGACGCAAAGGACGAACAGTGCCGCCCATATTTCTCGTCGTGCCGTCAGGAAGAACCCGTACTATCGCCTTAGCCTGCTCGCCGGACACCACCAATCCCTCACTCCCAATTGTCTGGAAGCAGGTCTGTTGCGCCCAAAGCCCTTGCGCGCTTCTTTATATGCCTCTTAGTGGCGTCGGGATTTTTTGACCGACCGAATGCTTGAATGGCGTTCTTCAAATCACCAACGTCACGAATCGGATATGACCCATCTTCCATGGCCACTCCACGCTCGGCATACTCTTGGCGAGTCTCGTCGGTGTAGACACGCTTCTCATCGGCTGGAAATTCTGCTTCAAGCATCTGAAGTTCCATCAAAGAAGCAACAAACTCCGCTTCTTCAACGGCACTCTTGCCATCCCAATCTTCTGGTAGAAGGTCGGTCTTTTCCATTTCCTCAGCGCGCTTAGCAATATGCTCCCTGACCTCGTTGTCGTCCTTCACCCGACCGGCAGCCAAAATGGCATTCTCCAAATCTTCGTGGGTGACGATCGGGAACCTTCCGCCAGTGAGGGCCATACCCTGATCAACCAACTCCGTGGCCTTTTCAGTCGTGTAGACACGCTTGATCCTGACCTCGGCTTCAAGGGCTGCCTTTTCAAGCATCAGTTCCTTGATCTCCTCCTCCTCTTCATCGGTCAGTTCGATCATGTCTGTGCCAAGGAAGTTGCCGTCTACTGAAACGTAGGCGTCATACGACTTGCCATCCTTGCCATTGATCTCAACGACGTAGGCATCTTCGCCTTGGAAGAGATCGGCATCGACGCCAAGCGACTCGCCCTTGCAGTGTTGAAGAGCGATCATCTCCGCCTCGGCAAACGAGACAATGTGTACCCCTTCGTTATCGGCGGACTTTTCTTCGATGCTCTCGGCAAGGGCAATCCAACCCAACGTTGCACCCGCACCTGAGTAATAGGTCTCAATGGGTCCACGATCGGTCTTCAAATCAAGAACAAAGATGTCATCCTTGGGTGCGTAGCCAGAATCGACCACATGACCTTCAAACTCTTTCTCCGCCATGACCTCAATCTCAAGCAGGCCGGGAAGACCCTTTTCGCTAGCGCATCCACCGCGGCAGAAGTTGCAGACATCGCCTGAAAGAACCTTGCGCTCAATGGCACACAGGAAGTCGTCATCTCCAAGTTCACTAACTTCTCGCTTAGTCAACCCAAGACGTTGCATCCTGCTAATCAAGGCATCTTTATCCAAGAGATCCTTCACAGACGCAGGCTCATCTTCTTTCTTGCCAACCATCGTCGCTGGCCTGAAACGCCTACGAGGTGCCTCGTCCTCATCATCGTCCGGCGGACCGGGGGGCGGACCATCCGGCGGGCCAAAAGAAGGCCCATCTGGCGAGGGGCCATTCCGGGCCTGCTCCAGCAACCGTGCTAACCGTGGATTCGCCTGCGGTGGACCGTCCGGTGCCGCGGCTGCGGGAGGAACGGCTGGACGGGGGGGCGCGGCAGGGGGTGCGGGTGAGGGAGGGGCATCGGGTGGGGGAGGGGCCATGGCTGTGGGAGCGGGCGGCGGTCCGGGGAGAGCCTCATCGTCGTCCGGCATCGGAACACGCACCCTGCGCTTTTCGTCTCCTTCATGATACGGCTTCTCCTCGTCATCTAAGGTCGGCACTTCCTCGTCGTTTTCATCGTCATCAACCTCAACGACATAAGCCTTCATGTCATCAGTAACCTCTTCGGGGTCCATTTCGACAACAACAATCTGTCGCTTCTTTGGCACCTGAGTCTTCTCATCCTCTTCTTCATCAAACTCGGGATCACCCGGCTGTAACACAACAGCGTCATATGGATAACCAGTCGCTACTGGGTGGGCCTTTTCCTCGCCATCAGACTCTTCCGCCTCTTTGGCATCAACACCGTGCCACTTGCAACTCGCGTCTTTGCAATCCTCTTCGGAATGATCAGCCTCACCAAGACCCTTTTCTTCAGTCTCGTCTTCGGCCTCAACCTCAACATCCTCTTCAGCGCCTTCTTCGGCGGCCTCACCATCGTCCTCTGACTTGACCTCGGTCTCATCTTCAACGGCCTTTTCTTCGACTTCGGTCTCAATTTGAGACGCGACCTCCTCCAAGGCGGCGATCTGGTCTTCCAGAGACTTCTCTTCAGTCAGAGATTCCTCTACGACCGTCTCTAATTCTTCGGTATTGATCTCTTCTGACATTTCTACTCCTTAAGAGATTCGACGTTGGACAAAGCCTTGCCCATTGCATTCACAAATTCTTCTTGATTATCTACCGGCATCAAGACATCCAAAGTCTTAACTCCGGCAGCAAACAACTCGGGAGTGGGGAACCTCACCGGAACCCCAACGCCGGACAATGCCTCAACGACATCGACAACTTCATCCTCCGAAGTGCATTCAAACGAAATCGAATCAGAAAACTCGGAATACTTGCCGGGGATAAAAGCCTTCTCCTCTGGATCCTTGCGCTCCAACGGACCCTCAGAAGGCATTACCTCGTTGATGATGCTCTGAAGAACTTCAACAACCTGAGCGATTTTTGTGACGTTGCGAGAGGAAATCTTCCGACCGACCTTCGTTTCAATATCCTCCTCTAAGGTCTTCTCTCCACCGCAAGTTCCACCACAGCCACAACCGGTCTTGGCTTCTTCTCCGACCACTCGCACAACAGTTTCCAAAACCACCTGCTTAGGTTGGGCAAATAGAAACTCAGAATTGGTCTCGTCAAAATGGTAACCAACAACCCACGCCTCATCACCCTTAGAAACAATGGCCCGATTGTCGTCAAAGTCCACCAACTCAATATCTTGATCAAAAGCAACCTTGACCGCTTCTGCTAGCAAAGTCGCTGCTGACTCCTGAGGCTCAAGATCACCAGTTAGATCTTTAACAGCGCACAACTCTCCGTCCCTACCGCACTCGGATGCTTCGTTGTCCTTCACAGACATGGTCCCTGTCAACTGGTTGGCACCATGCAGGACTGGCGAAACTTCATAAAGTTCTACTTCTTTCAGGATGTTCGCCTGATGAGTGTGGTCGTAATCAGCATCAATGGTCTTGTAACCAATGCTCCACTCCTGTTCCTCACCGAAAAAGGCAACATTCGCAAACGCTTCCTTGCCCCGCTCGGCATTCAAATTGAACTGAACCTTCGCAAATAGGCCGCCGACGCCAGCAGCAAACATCTTCTGGGGTAGTCGCCGGTCCTTGGGAGGAACTTCAAAAATATCTAGAACTTTCCCAATCGGCTCATTCCAGTTGTGTCCCCACACCACTCGTGGCTTCCGTCGTTTGAGGGAACCATCAAAAGCACCCGGAATAATAATGTCGCCTACGGAATCTTTATTCCCAATGGCAGCGACAAAGCACTCAACAATGCCCTTTGCCTGATCAATATTGACCTGACCAGCACGGGCCTTAAATTGAATGTCAGTTTCTTCTTCTGAAAGAGTCATAGTTGGCATAGGCAATCCTTATACGATCGCGATCGTGCAAAAGTCTACATCCGGGTATCTCACAGAAACGGAAGGTTTACTAAAAGTAGTTTAAGTAAACTACGACTTGCCAAACTTAAGCAAGCATCGACAATTGATTACCATCTCCGGTGGCGCCAACGGATCACCCGGAAAACGTAGGACTACATTTCCGGCCTTAAATCCCTCTTTAATCCCAACGGTCTTGCCCTCCAAGGCGGCGTGTGCAGCACGAACCTTTGAATCCTTGCGCGTGATCCACGTTTTGGTCTGCACTCCGGCACGCGTCCCACCGTGGTACATGCCTGCGTTATAAGCCCCAGTGCTTTCAACCTCAGCGATATTCACTAGACGCTTGGTTAGAAGTGCCGCAAATACGGCAGCAACAGCCGTCCCAAGAATCGCCACCTTCGCTGCCAAAGAGGCATCGTCTCCGTCGTCCCCCAAAAGGAGGGTCGCTAAAAGAATCGCACCAGCGAGTTCCTTTTTGGTGGTTTCGTTAACATGCTCCGCCCTAACCATTTGACTTTCGATATATTTCTGAACATCGTCATCTTTGGTGTCCAATTGCTCATCCGAAGCACTCAAGGCTGTCCCCGCAGCCTCAATCATTGCGCCCTCCACCAGCGGTACTAGATCATCACGGAGTTGTTTGTTCCAAACCTCTTGATCAAAGATGCTCTCCACCGTCAATTCGTCACTAGACAAAAGCCGCTTTGCTTTAGCCCCAGACACCTTTTCGGTTACAACCCTCTCCTGTCGTTCAAAGTAACGCTCCAAAGAGCGCTTGAAGATCGCTTCCCAACGGTCGATGTCCTGAAACGCCTTGCTTTCCCACTCGCCATTGAGACTGAAATGCTTGACATCGAATTCGTCCAACGCATCCTGAAGATCTTTAGGTATCATTGGGAACTCGCCCGGAGGGAGTTCCGGTGCTACGCCTGCTTCCGGAGGCGGTATCGGTGGTGCCCCCGGCGGAAGCGGCGGTTCGCCGCCCGGAGCCGCTGCGCCCGGTGGAACCGGTTCACCACCACCCATGGCCCCCGGCATGCCCGGTGCCTCCGGCATTGCTTCTTCCTTCGGCATTGCCTCTTCAGTATTGCCGATAGGCGCAAGGTTCGGATTGGCCAACATCGAATCTGACAGGTAGGCGTCAACCTTCTCCCGACCGGTACTTTCCCGATACTCGTTCGGAGTGATCAAACCCTGCTGAACCTCTGTCAAGAGGGAGCGTTCCCGCTCCTGCTTGCTCAAAACCAGCACAGGAACCGTAGAGGTATCAAATGTTACATAGTAGTTATCATCCAATACGTCAAACCCGCGAGACAGCAACTCCAAATGTGGCGCCATCGTTTCAGACCAAAACACTCTTCCCTCTTCTGCCGCATTTGAGAATGTTCGCCCCGAAGCATTTCCGATGACCGATTCAGGAACACCGAATGAGGCCAAGATCTCTTCCTTCGTCAAACTTCTCAACTCACCGTAGGCGGCGTCGCGTGGACTGGCCGCCGTGTCTACGAAATCGGCACCGTCATCTGAGGAGATAACCCCGATACCCCCACTGCGGGCAAGATTCCCTCGGAACCGGGCCTGCAACTCCTGTTTGTCGTCGTCATCGATCTGTCCTCTGAGAACCAACAGACCGCCGGGACGACCGTCATTGAGCAAAAAGTTCCTGTTATAGAGTTTCGCTAGCGTCTCGGTTTCAATCGCAACGCCTGCTGACTCCATCGGAGTCATTGACAAATAAGGATCCAACGGATGTGGACGCCGAATCCACATAACGTTCTTTGGATTCAAACGCTGCTTCTTCCCATTGGGAAGTTCAACCTCAAAGGCAGCGACAAACTTCTTCTGATCAGGAATCGGAGCAGTGCTTTGTGGGGGAAGGATGTGTAACGCTGTCGGCATCCCCCCTCGGCCACGAATGATCTCAATGAAAACACCCCTAGTGCTCATGAGCAACTGCGCGGAAACCCTGTAACGGAAAGCAAAAGCACTTTCGCCCATGTTGGATTGCTGATTTAAGAGAGTCGCTATTTCTTTATTGTGATCTTCCTTTGGAACAATCTCACCAAACGGAGAGTTATTCTGTAGAAACGTCATAGGAAGACGGGCCTGATTACTCGCAATTACATCGATAGCACGATAAACCCATGTAACCTTGGCTAGACCTTCACGGTATGCACGTTCAATATCCCAGCCGTCTGTATAAGGCTTGCCGACTAGGCCAGCGTTATATGCTATGGGGGCACCAACTGAGATAACCTTACCCTCAGTAGCCCCTATCGCTTTATTGCCAATATTCCACGCCATATTTATTCAGCACCCAGAAGATAGCCATACAGCCCGCAACCCGCGCCGAATCCTACGAGTCCCCAGCCGATATGAAATTGTCCTAAACCTACTCCTAATAGTATTACAGAAGATGCCATGCACGCATGAGCAATGTTAGTTCGGGTGAACAGCCTGATAAAAAACACAATCAAATCCCATCATGGCAGGAAAGGTCAGTGGTATCATAACTCATCATGAAAGATTGGTCCGACATCTATGAGTTCCTCCAGCCAAAGGCGCCATTATTCTGTCCTGAAGCGCCATCTCTCACACAAAAGACATTTCTCCGCACACAAGGACTAGAAGCGCTCTTCGGAGGCGCCGCCGGTGGCGGTAAATCATCCGCTCTCCTCATGGCTGCCCTCCAATTCGTTGATGTCGGTGGCTATTCCGCAATCCTTTTCCGACGCACATACGCTGACCTTGCTTTGCCGGGCGCGCTAATGGATCGTTTCCTAGCGTGGGTAAAAGAATACGACGACATCCATTGGAATGGCGCCACCTATGTTGCAACATTTCCATCGGGCGCAAGAATAACATTCGGATACCTCAACAATCAGAACGACTATCTCCGCTATAAGTCTTCTGAGTTCCAATTCATTGGCATGGATGAGGTAACTGAAATTCGTGAATTTGACTATCGATACCTATTCTCTCGTTTGCGTCGTCCCAACGCTGGCCCTCTCTCCAAGGTTCCACTTCGCATGCGGACAGCATCCAACCCAGCACCAAATTGGGTCAGACAGCGGTTCATCGTAGAAGGCAAAGAGAACGGCAGAATCTTTGTCCCAAGTTTCTTGGACGACAACCCCGGCATCGACCCAGACTCCTACCGGCGGGCACTCCAAGAAATCGACCCAGTGGAGCGTCAGCGACTGGAGAACGGCGATTGGTGGGCGGCAACGACCGGGAGCATGTTCGACCGCGAGGCGTTTGTCGTCATCGAACCCTCGGACCTGCCAGACTTCAAACAACCTAAATATATTCGGTTCTGGGATCTGGCCTCCACCGAACCATCTCATGTCAACCCCGACCCCGACTACACCGTCGGCACTCTCGGGGTGTTCGATCAGGGCGTGTTCTATCTCATCGACATACAGCGCATCCGCGGGAAAGGCGACAAAGTGGAGCGTCTGATAGCGGAGACCGCCCAGATAGACGGTCCTCACGTTTCCATCAGGATGGAACAAGAACCGGGCAGCAGCGGAAAGAACCTCGTTGATCAGTACGCCCGTTACGTCCTACCCGGATGCGATTTCATCGGAATCAGATCCACCGGCGACAAAATCACTCGGGCCAAGCCGTTCGCCGCAGCGGTCGCCAATTCCAACGTCCGCCTTGTTCGGGGGCCATGGATTTCGGATTTCCTAGACGAGATGTCATCCTTCCCAGAGTCAAAATGGCACGACGATCAGGTCGATGCCACCGCTGGATGCTTCACGGAGGCCGCCGGTCTCGGCTACGGAAAGCGAAGCCGGGTACAAATTGTGGTCTGATGCTTGACTCTCGCCCCGACGCGCGGATACGGTCAGCGCTCCA
>Ga0315334_10000567_pt1 | contig 22582 bp, 19 predicted proteins | sample M150034915metaG_FD_205555 | JGI IMG/M metagenome (GOLD analysis project Ga0315334, IMG submission 205555) | Ammonia-oxidizing marine archaeal communities from Monterey Bay, California, United States - M1 500m 34915 | ecosystem: Environmental > Aquatic > Marine > Intertidal zone | place: USA... | reverse complement strand
TGAGTTTCATGGTTGTTCCTCAATGACTCTTTTAGTTTAAAAAGCGGAGCAACACATCTAAATCCAAATGCCTAATTGGATTCAGTTGCATCCATCTCCTTTAACGATCGAATATAATTCACCAGGTTCCAGCGTTCATCATCATCAACAATGCCGTTCCAGGCGGGCATTGCTACTCTGGTCTCGCCTATCTTCCAATACAAAGCGCCGTCGGACTGGTCCTGGACTTCATAGGCGAAGCTTGGGGGAGATAGGTAGGAACACAGTACTGAAACCAGCACCAATGGCATGAAAACTGCGCTGTCTTGACGAAACCACTTCATGATTTTTCTCTTTCTCTGGTGAATTCAAATTTTCATTGCTACTAGAGATCGTGTTAGTGGGGTTTATATTTCATAACCGCATAAGAATTGTTATCTATTTTTATTTCCGCTCGGCATTGGCGACCGTGAAATCCGTTTTAAGCAGCATCAACAGGTTGGAATATCGACGAGCAAGGCCACTTCAAACCCATTATTCGCGAATTCAGAATCTCCAGATTTTCCAGAAAATACAATCCATTAGGGTCGCGGGCCTGGCCCTTGAGGAGTTTTCCCGAAGCCACTGGAATATTTTCCGCCTCTTTGCTTGGTCGATGTTTGCAAATAATACTGGCTTTATATACAGTGTTTCATTCACCCCGCCAATACTGCAAAATTCCTTGGGCACAGGCAGCACATAAGCCCCGATGATTAACAAGGTGCTGGTGAGATCTCGGAATTAGAGAAGTAATAGAAATGACAAATCGCTGTTGGTGGCCAGGCGCCGACCCCCTGTACGTGAGCTATCATGATGAGGAATGGGGTGAGCCCATACATGACGAGCGACTGCTGTTCGAGTTCATTTGTCTCGAAGGCCAACAGGCCGGCTTGAGCTGGATTACGGTTTTGAAAAAGCGCGAGCACTACCGCAAATGTTTCAAAAACTTTGAGATTGAAAAAACGGCCAGGCTCACCGACAAGACAATCGAAAAATTATTACTGGATAAAGGTTTGATTCGCAATCGACTGAAGCTCTACTCCATCCGCAGCAATGCACAGGCACTGCTGAAGGTGCAGGAAGAATTCGGTAGTTTTGACAAGTTCATCTGGTCATTCGTGGGTGGGAAAACCCTCGATGGCAAACGCAAACAGCCAAAAGACGTGCCGGCAAACACCGCAGAGAGTGATTCCATGTCAAAAGCTTTGAAGAAGCGTGGTTTCAAATTTATCGGTAGCACAATTTGTTATGCTTTTATGCAGGCCGCGGGCCTGGTCAATGACCACACCAGTAATTGTTATCGCTACAAGGAATTAAAAAACTAATTTTTACCCGGGCGCGGAATCAGGGTGTTCGGCTACACCTGCACCTGTCTTTAATTTTAAGCAAACGAAGAAGAGGGAGAGAAGCATGATTGGATATGTAACACTTGGAACTAATGATTTGGAAAAATCCGCTGCGTTCTATGATGCGCTGTTGGCAGAACTAGGCGCAAAACGCTTTATGGAGATGGAAAATTTTATTGCCTGGACTAGTGGCCCAAGTGGCTGCGGCCTGGGAATCACCAGGCCACACGACGGCGATGCGGCATGTGTCGGCAATGGGGTGATGGTTGCATTGGCTGCAGATAGCCCGGAGAAGGTAGACGCAGTTTATGCAAAAGCGATCGAGCTAGGCGCTCAGGACGAAGGTCCTGCCGGGCCTCGTGGCGATACTTTTTATGCTGGCTATTTCCGTGATCCCGATGGTAACAAGCTAAACGTTTTCTGCATGACACAAGCAGAAGAATAGTTTTGAATTGAAGTCAAAAAAGGTGTTGGAGTTATACTCCAACACCTTTTTTTTGCAAATCATCAAATTGCTTTCGGCGTCTACTTTCCCTGTACTACTTCGTTACGCAATATTCCGACAGCGGACAGTTCCACTTCATAAACATCACCTGGCACCATGGCCCGCGTGCTGCCCATGGTTCCTGACCAGATCAGATCGCCAGGCTCTAGTGTGAAATAGGTCGAAATATAACTGACCATTTCTTCCATGCCAAAGATTAAATCAGAGGTATTCCCACCTTGCACCACTTCACCGTTGTGACGACCGGTTATTTGAATATTTTTGTAGTCTGCACCTTGCACCAGCACTGGCCCAACGGCATTAAATCCGCGCGAACCTTTTGCCCGCACCCACTGAATATCGCCACCCTGCCACGCTCGCTCGCTGACGTCGTTGCCAGCGGTAACTCCGAATATGTATTCGTGGGCGTCTTCGACGGATACATTTTCAGCACGCTTGCCAATGACGATAGCCATTTCGGCTTCATAGTGCAGGTTGCGGGATTCAGCCGGCCGCACGATTGGATCTTCCGGGCCAATTATAGAACTGGCAGGAACGATAAAGAGACCGGGGAACTCGGCGGGATCGCCGCTGATGTGGCTACGAAAATTAAATGCCGTCATGAACACCAGAGTAGGGTCAACCGGTGCTTCGAGTTTGACGTCTTCGCGCTGCACTTTTTCGCCAGTGTGCACCAGGCCGTTATAGGGCGCGTTGGCTAATTCATAGATTCCATCGTCGTGAACCATGCCCCAATGAATTTCCCCGCCATCCTCGGAATAACGGACGAATGTCTGAGCACCAGCCGTAAAGCTGCACAGCAAAAATAAGCTTGCCGCAATCGCGATTATGAAACGATTCATTTCGAACCTCCTGCTTGAAGTCTTGATTTTGAATTAGGGAGCCCATTCGAATTAAATGGGAGAGGAGATGCTACGCTGCTTGCCGGGCATGGTCAACCGGATGTAGATGCTCTAAAAATGAGCCTAAGTGGCTTCGCCTTCGTGTCGAAGTCGCGCAAAAGCGATGGAATTCAACTCCGTCGCTCTATCACCAAACACTATCTTATGCAGGGTGTCTATTAAAGTTTCCTGAAAATCATCCGCGTGCAGATAAGCTGCAACATTGCCATCAATTGGATCCAGCGCCAGTGTTTTCAAATCCAGCCGATGGTCTTCGGTAATAATAATTACCGGCGTGAAATTTCGCAGGGGGCTGCGCTTTTCTTCACTGCGTATGCGAAACAGTAATTGATCCCTGGGCTTTTTATAACTGTTCCAGCCAGTAATGACGCAAGATAATTTATTGGTAATAAAACCAAAGGCCCGATCATACTGATGCAGCGCTTCTATTGCATTAGTTTCATTATAGGTATTTATTGCAGTATACAAGCCGGTCTTGCCGATAAGTGTCGCACTCTCATCCACCAGGGTATTATTCAGATCATATAAAAGAACTACCGGTTTTAAACTCATAACAGTTTCTTATTGAGATTCGTCGATTTCTCTGATGTCAACTCGACTTGAAAATTATGTTGGCAGAAATATCGTCCCGGATTGTGCGAGTTGCATTTGCCGGTACCGACGTATCTTCATAGCCAAAACTAATACCGAACAATATCTTGGTATCATCCTGGATATCAAACGCCGCCCTGACCATGTCCGGGTAATTGCGCATAGTACCCATGGGGCAGCTATGCAAGCCGAATGCTACCATAGTTAGCATCAAGGTCTGGGCAAACATGCCCACATCCACCGCCACGGTAGTACCAAACTCAGGATCCATACCGAGAAACGCGATATAGGGCGCATCGAAGAATTCGAAATTTCGCAACACCGCTCGCATGCGGCCTTCCTTATCATCTTTTCCTATACCCATCTTCGAGTACAGGGCAATAGCGCAATCCACCTGGCGAACCCTGTAGTCTCCCTCAAAATTTCCTCGATAGGCGTAGTCGGGATTCGGCGCGACCGCATTGGCGGTACTCTCCCGCATTTGCTGCCTAAGCTCCTGCTTGAGTTTGCCCGATGCGACATAAACTTTCCAGGGCTGTACGTTGCAATTGGAGGGCGCCATCTGGGCAATCTCAAAAATTCGATTCAGCACCTCCTGGGGCACCTCTCTGTCCAGAAAACCCCGTACTGAGCGACGCGTGGCCACTGCATCGATTAAACGCATGTCCGGGTCGGTTACCGCTGCTTCTGTCTTCATGTTGTTCATATTTCTGTCCATTAATTTAAGTCATCTAGTAGATCGTCACTCACTTAGAACGATTCTGCGGTGACGCTCTGTGGCACCACCGATGATTACTACGTTTTTTCCAGCCAGAGCGATCGCTGTTATCCTCAGCCCATTAAACGCCCTTAGCGCAGATTAGAAAACCCGTCCCGGATTCAGTATGCCCCGGGGATCCATGGTGTGCTTGAGCGCCTTCATCAGACCGATCTCTGCCTCAGATTTACTATAGGCTAAGAACTGTTTCTTCATCAGGCCGATGCCGTGCTCCGCCGACACCGCCCCCTGCAATTCCTGAATCAGGCCATAAATGATTTCATCGATTTGCAGGTGATGGTCCTCGGTATCCGGTCCAACATTGATAATGATGTGCACATTGCCGTCGCCGATGTGTCCAAATAGCCCAAATATAGCAGTTGGCCACTGGGCCCGCAGTCGGGCTTCAACTTCTTCACCGAAATAACCCATATCGTCAATATTCAGACTGACGTCATAGGTGTGCATTGGCCCGACGCTGTGATAAATCTCTGCCGCTGCGTCGCGAACGGTCCAGAGGCTTTTTATCTTGGAAATTGAATCCGCCAGTACCACTTCATCCACCAATTTTTGTTCCGAGGCTGTGTTCAACACGTTAATGAACAGTTCGGTATCCTTCTCGGCATCGGACCCCATGCTTTCTATCAATACATAAAATGCATGATGCTCTGGAAGCGGCACGGTGGCGTGGGCAGCATGTTCATCGATGAGCTTGTAAGTGTTTTGCCAAATTACCTCGAAAGCACTGAGGTTGGAGCCCAGCTTGGCTTGCATATGTACTAACAAATCGGCCACTTTATCGAAGCTTTCCACCCCACACATGGCAACTGCCTGGCTATTGGGTTTTGCTGCAAGTTTTAACACCGCACGGGTAATCAAACCCAGGGTGCCTTCGCTGCCGATAAATAATTGCTTGAGGTCATAGCCGGTATTGTTTTTGCGCAGCTTGTGTAGCCCATCGATGATGGTGCCATCTGCAAGTACAGCCTCGATCCCAATGACAAGCTCTCTGGCCATACCGTAGCGAATTACCCGATTGCCACCGGCATTGGTAGAAAGATTTCCACCGATAGTACAACTGCCCCGGGCGCCGAGATCGAGGGGAAATAGCAGGCCGTTGGCATCTGCCTGTTCCTGGATTGTTTGCAGTTCCACCCCCGCCTCTACCGTCATGGTGCTGGAAAACCGGTCTACTTCCAGGATTTCCTTCATGCGTTCAAAGCTCAGGGATATTTCCCCCTGCAGTGGTGCCGCCGCGGACACCAGGCCGGTCATGCCGCCCTGTGGTGCGATCGACTGCCCGAGAGCATGGCAGGCCTTCAGAATTGCCGAGACTTGTTGGGTATCACTGGGGCGCAGTAGCAGAGCCGGCACAATAGCACGTGCTCCCATCACGTCCTGGTAGTTCTTCGTCGCAATGTCGTCGCCTTCGCGAAATCCGGATGGACCCACAATAGCCTTCAATTGCTCTATCAACGCCGCCTGTGCAGCAGGCTCAATCGCGCCCATGTCTAAAATCATCCGCAGCAAAAATCCACGGGAGTTTAGCATATTCACCCACGCAGACGAGATGCAGATGAGCACAGCTGGTAAATTGCTCTCAAGCAAATCATCGTGGGAGTCAAGCATGGCGTCATTTGCAACCGTTCCGTTTTGCGCAGAACTAGAGTAAATTAGAGTAGCGCTATTAACCCGGATGAGCTGATGTGCCTCTTAGATTGGAGCGAGCTTTGTCCAAAAGGGGTCTGATGACGTACAATATAATTATCAGGCGGCCAAGTATTGAAAACTCAGGAGAGCATCAAGATGAACCACATAATACGCTCCTGCATGGACGCTTTGGCAAATCCCGCAACTCAGCTTCGAAGCTGGCTAGTCGTTCTATTCCTTTGTTTCCACTCCAGTGTGACCTTTGCAGCTGAGCGGGCGATAGAAATTATCGACAGTATGGAGGCGCTTTACCAGGGCACCTCCAGTAGCGCGAAAATGACCATGATCGTGGAAACTCCGCAATACCGGCGCACCATGGAAATGCAGTCCAGCTCGATGGGAACGGAGAATTCCTTTATTCGAATTCTGTCTCCGCGCAAAGATCGGGGCATCGCCACCCTGAAACTGGATATGGAGATGTGGAATTACCTGCCCAAGATTAACAAGGTAATTAAGGTGCCCCCCTCGATGATGATGGGATCATGGATGGGTAGTGATTTCACCAATGACGACCTGGTCAAGCAAACCACCCTCACCGACGAGTACACGCTTACGCTGGAAGAAACCGACGAGCTGTACACAATAATTCTGGTGCCGAAGACGGAAACGGTAACGGTATGGGGCAAGATCGACTATGTTGTTAATAAACAGTATATGGTGCCAGTGGCGCAAAATTTCTATGATGACAATGGCGAGTTAGTTCGGAAGCTCGAATTTACGGACCTGAAAGAATATTCCGGCAGAATGATCCCTTCGAGGCTGGAAATGATTCCGATGAACAGGGAAGGTCATAAAACCATCATCATCTATGACGACCTGCAGTTTGACCCGCCAGATGTTGATGAATCGATCTTCACGCTTCGAAACCTCAGATCTCGATTCTAGGGACCTCTGATGCTGTTGTTAAAACTTGCCTTTCGCAATATCTTCCGTCAACGCCGTCGGTCCTTACTGACCGCCCTCAGCCTGGGCGGTGGGTATATCTTGTGTGTCTTCAGCTTCTCCCTCAGCGAGGGTAGTTACAATAGCGCCATCTCCTTTTTTATACTGGACCATACCGGCCATATTCAAATCCATCAAGACGACTATCTGCTAAGACCGAAGATACATAAAACTATAGATGACCCACAGGGACTGAGCGAATTACTCGACGCCAACGATGAAATTATCAGTCACACCCTGCGTGTGTTTGCCCCCGCTATCGCCTATTCAGACACGGACAATGCTCCAGCTCGGGTGATTGGTGTGGCGCTGGAACGAGAGAGAAGCACCAGCACGCTGGCTGTGAAAATCTCAGCCGGGGTATATATCGACGATACGCTAGACGCCGAAGGGTATTATTCGGCAATGATCGGGGCCGGGATTGCCAATAACCTGAATATTGGCCTCGACGATGAACTCATCCTCATCTCCCAGGGTGCGGACGGCTCTATAGCCAATGACATCTATATCGTCAGGGCAATTGTCGGCGACCGAACCTCTCCAGACAGAGCGACCGTGTTCCTGCCGCTAATCGCCGCGCAGGAATTCCTTAGCATGTACGATTCAGTGCATGAGATTTCCATCCTGTTGCAAGATGATGGCGCAGCACGATCGGTAGCCACATCACTACAGGAACAGCTACCGGAATTATCGGTAGCGCCATGGCAAGTTGTGGAGTCAACTTTCTACCAATCCATGCAAACAGACAAGCAGGGCAACGTTTTCTTCATGGGATTCATCATATTTATAGTATTCATTGGCGTGCTTAATACCGTTCTTATGTCCGTGCTGGAGCGTACTCGAGAGTTCGGAGTGCTCAAGGCAATTGGCAGTAGGCCATTCAAGATTGCGCTAATGATTACCTGCGAGACCAGCTTACTGGCATCCCTTAGTTTAATCGCCGGACTCCTGGTCTCCGTGCCATTCACCGCCTGGTTCACCTCTGTCGGTTTTGAGCTTGCCGAACCCATGGATATTGGCGGTATAGTGATGAGCCACATGACCGGCGAAATGTCCCTATATGTGTTTGCAACGCCGCTGCTGCTAATAATATTTTTCGCCATTACTATAAGTATTCCAGCCGGCATAAGAGCCGCGCGAATATCACCCACCGAAGCCATGCGGAGTCACTGATGCTAACGATTAAGCTGGCGTTTCGAAATTTGTTTCGCAATACGCGCCGCACCATCCTGACTGTCATGCTGATTGCGCTTAGCCTGACCGCCCTAATCGCGGTCGATGGAGTCATGCGGGGCATGCTCACCCTGTTGGTGGATAATGTCACTGGCACCCTCAGCGGCGATGCACAAGTTCACCGGGTTGGTTATCGGGAAAACCTGGACGTCGACCTTTTCATGGAAAACTCTGGGTCAATTGAGCAGACGCTGCAACAAGATACGTCCCTGCGATCCTTCAGCCCGCGAGTGATTAGCGGCGCCATGATTTCATCCACTTATAATGTTGCCGCAGGCATACTCTATGGCATCGATGCGGAGCGAGAACAGGCCAACAGCAAGGTAAAAGCGGCGGTGATGCGCGGGGAATATCTTAGCGGTGGGGACAATGAATTGCTGATTGGCCACTCCCTGGCTGATCTGCTGGAAACAGACCTGGGAGACCGCATAGTACTGACACTTTCCGAAGCCACTACCGGTGAACTCGCCCAGGCCTTATTCAGAATCTCGGGCATCCTGGATTTTGGTGTGCGCGAGCTGGACGATAATTTCGTTTTCATCAATATCGCCTCGGCGCGTAAAACCCTGGCAATGACAGACCAGCAAACCCATGAATTCGTACTCACATTCTTGAATCCGGAGGATGCAGAAAACCCCGAGCACGGGATTTTTCAACAATTTAATAATACAGAGATTGAGGCTTTGAGCTGGCTGGATCTAAACAAAGAGATTAGTTTCATCATTGAATTAATGGCCTATTCGTCTTTGATGATCGGCGCGGTACTCTTTCTGCTGGCATCGCTTGGCGTAATCAATTCCATATTTATGTCAATCTACGAACGCATCTACGAATTTGGTGTAATCAAAGCCATCGGTACCCGTCCATCCGAAATCGTTCGACTTATACTTTGGGAGGCTTTACTGCTGGCACTCATTAGTTGCGTAATCGGTATGCTGCTGGGTTTTGCAGTTGGCAGCTGGACCGCAACTAATGGACTCGGCGGCTTGGGCGAGATCGAGTTTTCCGGTATCACCCTTGGGAACAACATATTAGGTGAATTTCACATCTCTCAGTTCACCACCTTTCCTTTTTTTGCGGTGCTACTAACCCTGGCCGCCGCGCTTTATCCCGCGAGGTTTGCTGCCAAAATTGTTCCCTCGGAAGCACTACAGCGAAGTCTTTAGGAGTTTGTATGACAGCCGTAATCTCAACCTTTGAAGTTTGTCGCTATTTCGGTGACGACCAGGAAACCATGGTTAAAGCCGTGGACCGGGTTTCCATAGAAATCGAACGAGGAGAGTTTACCGCTATCGTAGGTCCTTCCGGCTCAGGTAAAACCACCCTATTGCATTTGTTGGGAGGGCTGGACAATCCAACTTCCGGTTCCGTGGAATTATCCGGTGCCAACATTGCTGATATGTCGGGTGCGACGCTTTCTGATTTTCGACGGGATCATATCGGATTTATCTTCCAAGCCTACAACCTGATTCCGGTGTTTTCCGCCGAAGAGAACATAGAATACATCATGTTGCTTCAAGGTGTTGACGCCTCGGAAAGAAAGCGCCGGGTTGCCGATATGCTGCAGCAGATTGGTCTTGAAGGGCTGGGAAATCGTCGCCCCAATAAACTCTCCGGCGGGCAGCAGCAACGGGTTGCAATTGCTCGGGCCATGGTTTCTCATCCGCAGATTATCCTCGCCGATGAACCCACTGCCAATCTCGACTCCAAGAACGGAATCGCCCTGCTTGATCTTATGAAAGAGCTAAATCAACAGTCCAAGATGACCTTTGTGTTCTCAACCCATGATGAAAAGATCATGAGCAGAGCCAGCCGACTTATTCATATGCACGACGGGGAAATAGAACTGGATGAATTAAGATAATCTATGCGCGGTATTTTTGTAGCCCTTATATTTTTTTGTTTGACCGGTGCTGGTTCTCACGCATTTGGTCAGATCAACTTCTCTGGGTATCTGAAAAACTATACTGTTATCCAGGATGCAATTAACAACGGTCCACTTCAATTCGATCGCAGCTACAGAATGCAAAACAGCGGTCGTTTCATGCTAGATGCCTTTAATGGCAACCAGGTCTGGCAATTACATTATGAGGTGGGTCTGGATTCTACTTCAGAGTTACAACGCATTGGAGAGTCGTTCCTGACTCCTGCGCGCCAAAGCTACCGACTTACCGACTTGGGATCAACAATCGGTCCCAGCGGTAAAAAAAATATCGTACCCCAAAACCTGGACCGCTTTAATGTGCAATTTCAGCTGGAGAGCGGCGATCTAACCATTGGTCGACAGGCAATAACTTTTGGCTCTGCCAGAATAATCAATCCTACCGACGTGTTCTTGCCGTTCGATGTGAGGACTCTAAACACAGAGTACCGAATCGGCATCGATGCGGTACGCTTCCAAAAGCCTATGGGTCAGCTTGGCGAGATTGATATGGGTGTTATCCTTGGTGCCGATGGCAAACCGGAGAATTCAGCTATATTTTTTCAGCTGCTCACCAATGTATCCGGCAGTGACTATCAATTCACAGCCATGCGCTTCGCCGAACAAAACCTGATTGGCGCCGGTATCCAGTCCGCATTGGGAGAGCTTGGTTTTTGGCTGGAGGCGGCCTATGTTAGCGGTGATGAAGACTACGCCCGGGCTTCTATCGGCGTGGACTATGCCTTCAGCGAACGAGTATTTGGCATGATTGAATATCACTTCAATGGCGCCGGTTCAAGTAATCCCGATAACTATCTTGAGCAACTGGATGACACCGCATATTCAGCAGGTGGTGTTTTTTTGCTGGGTAAAAACTACCTGATTCCAGTTATCAGCTGGCAACAGAGCACATTGCTCACCCTCTCACTGCAAACTCTTGCGAATTTGGACGACGGCTCCATGTTTCTCAGCATGAACGCCGAATACAGCCTGTCAGACAATCTGTATATGGGACTGGGTTACCATCATTTTATCGGAGAAGACTTTAACTTTTTCAATGAAATTCCGAATGACACCCTGTTTGAATTTGGCTCTGAGTATGGCAGCAATCCGGATTCGATTTTCGTAAGCTTACGCTACTATTTTTAGTTTCGTCTACTTATGGCATGGCGATTGGCAAGGTGGGAATGGTCTAAGCTTTTGTAAAAAGAAGATTAATCCTGCCTTGCTCGTCACATTGCAGGATGCATTTTAGCACCACGCAATGGGTAGCTGTATGCATTGAGCGGCACCAGGGATCGGTGTAAATATTTTAGCAGCCGATTGCAGCTAACCCTTAAGCTATCGATCGAAGATTTCTCTGTCGAACTCCCCTTCCCAGTTGGCCACCGCCGTAGACACGGAAAGGTCTCCCGCGATATTGACACTGGTTCGCAACATATCCAGTGGTCTATCGATAGCGAATATAAACCCTATAACAAGGCCAATTTGTTCCGGTGCCATACCGATGGCATCCATCACCGCCGACATCAGAAATATGGAGGCCCCCGGAACGGCGGCAGTACCCACCGACACCAAGGTAGTAGAACCCGCAATTAATAAATAATCGGTCAGACTCAGGGGGATATCAAATGCCTGAGCTGCGAACACCGAGACGATTCCTACATATAAGGCTGTACCATCCATATTGATCGTTGCCCCTAAGGGCAGCACTGTGGAAGCCACAACTGGCTTAATTCCAAGTTTTTCTTCCGCCACCGACATCGAAACTGGCAAGGCTGCCAAGCTGGAAGATGTGGAGAATGCGACCAGCATGGCGTCGCGTGCTCCACTAAAGAACATGTATGGAGAAAGCTTAAGCGTGAAATGCATTATCAATACACCATGCACAATGATCAGATGTGCGACGCAGCCAATAACCACGGCGACCGCGAGCGTAAACAAACTCGAAAGTGCCTCCACACCTTGAGTTCCTGTAGCGACAGCAATCAAGGAGAACGCACCAAACGGTGCAACTTCCATAACCCAATGCGTAATGCGAAGCATCATCTCTGAGCTCGAATCCATAAGATCTGCTACCGGTCTGCCTTTCTCGCCGAGGGTAAGCAGGCTCACGCCTACCAGTAGCGCAAAGAAAATTATCGCCAGTATATTGCCTTCGGCCAGTGCTGCGATGGGATTGGAAGGCACGATACTCAGCAATCTATCCGTAAGGGGCATAGCCTCCTGTACTTCACCGGGAATTGCACTCGAAAAATCGACACCAACACCGGGTTGTAATATCGCTGCCAGGATCAGGCCGATTGTGATCGCAGCCAGTGTGGTGCCCATATAAATAGCGAGGGTCCTCACCCCAAGAGAGCCCAATTTGCTGGGATCCCCCATAGAAACAACACCGGAAATCAAGGTAACGAATACCAAGGGCACTACTACCATCCGAATCAGGCGGATAAATAGCGTTCCCACCCAGGCGATACTTTCCGAACCCGGCCCCCATATCATGCCAACGATCACACCGAGTACCAACGCACCCAATATGCGTTTCCAAAGCGCTATTCCAAACCATGTTCCAAGCATCGTTATCCACCTATTATCATCGCAAGAGTAGTTGGGGGAGTAGTTGGAGACGCCTGCAACTACGGGCGTCCCTACTCACTCACCAGAAACACAAATTATGCTTGCTAGGAGACTATAGAAATTCATACCATAGTTCCAGCAGATAGTTCCAGCAGATAGTTCCAGTAAATAGTTCCAGTTTTTAACGACCGCTTAAATGGTATCGGATGATGGCAAAGTGGATACAAGGTACAGTAATCGACAATATTCACTGGACCGAAAATTTATTCTCCCTAAAAATAGATGCCGATGTCGACAGCTTCAGCGCCGGCCAATTTACCAGCCTGGCACTAGATGTCGGTGGCAAGCGAGTCGCCCGCCCCTACTCCTATCTCAGCTCGCCTGATCAACAACCAATAGAGTTCTTTTTCTACACGGCTGTCGATGGCGTGCTATCCAACGCCATGGTGAAACTGAAAGTCGGGGATTCTATCTGGGTAAGACAGCAAGCCAATGGCTTTTTTGTGCTTGATGAGGTCCCCAGTGCCGATGAGCTATGGATGCTGGGTACGGGAACCGGAGTCGCTCCGTTTTTCTCCATACTTCATACCGAGCTAGCCTGGCAACGATTCCAGCGCATAGTCCTGGTGCATGCCGTTCGAACCGAAGAAGATCTGCGCTATCAGGAGTTAGTACAGGGTCTTAGAGAAAAATACCCTGATCGTTTTCTGTTTCAGGCCTTCGTCAGTAGAGAAGTGTGTTCCGGCACCATTACCGGTCGGGTTCCGGCGGCCATCGCGGACGGTTCACTGGAAAATACCCTGGGCCTACAACTAGATACCCGAAGATCCCAGATAATGCTCTGCGGCAATCCGGACATGGTTAAAGATTGTACAGAGACCCTGAAGGCACGGGGCTTCACCAAGAACCGCCGGCGCACGCCGGGCCACATCACGGCCGAGAACTACTGGTAGAAAACCCGGGGGGTCAGGTCTTGCGTGTTAACGTGAGATTCATATAGCCGACCTTGCAAACGCTAACACGCAAGACCTGACCCCCCATTTTTCTATTAGTAATTCGAAGGTGTTTTCCGCGCCTTGCTGAGTTGTTCGTAGTTGGCGCCAACATCGATCAGGTCCTGCTCACGATACGGCGGGGCAAAGAGGGTTAGTCCTATGGGCCGTCCATCCGCTTCATAGCCCATAGGGATAGTTAATGCAGGATAATTCGCCAGCGCCGCGATGCTGGCGTGGCGATTGTTGACCGATAGCAATACATCCAGGTCTGAGTCGTTAAACAATTTATCCAGTTGCGCCCTGGCAGCTGACTGTAGTTCCTCCCGGATCAGTTCCAGCTCGGCGACAGATAAATTCAATTCGGACATCATGCTTACCAGGCCCTGACCATAAGGGGCGCGCAGGCCCATATTGCCCTCGTTAAATGCTTGCAGAGCAGAAATTGATGTGATTTCGACTGCAGAAGAAGCGAATCGATCTAGATAAAGCGCCAGGTCTCTTACCATTTCGCCGCCTAACAACTGGCTAAAGCGGTCGTCCCGGCCCGGTGAAAACTCGAGCTCGATGGTTGTAGCTCCACTGCCTGCCAGCAGATGCACAGCGGCCATGTAATGACTATTATCAGCGAGTGCTTCCACTATACCCAGTCGTTTGCCCGGTAAATCTATAACACGGTATTCGAGGGAAAAATCATCGCTGATCAGAGGCATAGCCATATCATTCCGGTCATAGCCAGCCATTGCATTAAACATCACCACCGCATCGGCGACGCTGCGAGCGATCGGTCCTGCGGTATCCAAGGTGGCTGAAATAGGCACGATACCGGTACGACTCAAATTGCCGGTTGTGGGTTTCAACCCCACTAGCGAATTGGCGCTGGCCGGCGACAGAATAGATCCGGAAGTTTCGGACCCTACCGCGACGACGGCGTAATTTGCCGCCGTTGCGGCAGCACTACCGGAACTGGAACCACCGGTACCAAACTGGAAACGACCATAGGGATTCAGAGTCTGACCACCCAAAGCGCTATATCCGGAAGGACAATCATTGCAGAAAAAATAAGCCCACTCGCTGAGATTGGCTTTCCCCAGGACGATCGCTCCCTCTTCTTCCAGTCGGTCGGTGATGAATGCATTTGCAGTCATATTTTCCCGCAGGGCAACAGCACCTGCCGTCGTCGGCAGACCATCGAAACCGATGTTGTCCTTTAATAACACCGGCATGCCAAAAATAGAATCGGAATCGACGTTAGTGTCGCCACTGCGCGATTCATCGAGCATGCGGGCGCGGGCTATGGCCTCAGGATTCAGCGAAATCACCGCGTTAATATAGCGATTGTCATCTGATTCAATTTCACGAATTCGGTAAATATAGAAAGTCACTATCGCCTCATAACTCAGGCTGCCTTCTGCCACGGCCAGCTGCAGAGCGCTGATGCTTTGTTCGAGGATTAACGGCTTCAACGCCTCATAATCGCTTGCGGTAAATTGGCTTAACTCCGCAATGAACGCCTGCCACAGGTCATTCTTGTCCAGCAACTTCGAGTTAAGCAGCTGAAAATGCATGCGGGCGTTTTCATGCTCGGCCAGTTGCGCCAAGTCCGCCGTTTCATCATAGCGCTGCCACTGCGCACTGACATGATGCACTGGCATCGAGAGCAGTAACAGCAGTGGCAGTGCAAATTTGCAACAGGATAGATTCATCGAAACAGGACCATTGGCGCATAACAGGTGGCAAGCAAACACCGATGATAGTGCCAGGGGAAACCCAGCACAACGTCAGCTATCTTATTCGTGGCGCAGGGCTTCTACCGGGTCCATATCGGCGGCGCGCATGGAGGGATAAATGCCGAACACGACACCAATCATTGCCGAGATGGAAAACGCCAGCAGCGGCGCCACCGGCGTCACGATCGTCGTCATCCCCCAGAAAGCAGAAATAATAAAGGGAATAGCAATCCCCAGCACCACCCCGATGAGCCCACCAACTCCCGACAGGATAACCGCCTCGATCAGAAATTGGGTGATGATATCTCTCTTCTTGGCGCCGAGCGCCCGGCGAATGCCAATTTCCCGCGTGCGCTCGGTCACACTGGCGAGCATGATATTCATGATACCGATGCCGCCCACCAGTAACGAAATACCCGCAATTGCACCGGCCACAATCTGATCGCGCAACGCACTCTCCTCGGCCTGCCTTAACAGAGCCAGGGGGACTTCAATCGCATAGTCCACATCCTTATGCCGGCGCGCGAGAATTTGTTCAATAATTTCCCCGGTCTCGATGACACCTTCCTGGTTATCGATCTGAATTATCGCCTCGTGCAGCTCCACGGTTTCCCTTTCCATGCCACCGGCAGTCTGGCGTGTCGTGGTTTCTCCGAAACGGCTCTTGGAAGAAGTAAAGGGAATAAATATACGGCTTGGGGCGGCGTTGGAGCTGCCGGCCTGGTTCTGGCCAAGATTGGAAAAACCCTCCGACTCCATGATGCCAATAACGTTGTAATAGTCGCTATCGATCTTTATGGATAGCCTCAAGGGGTTGTCGATTGGAAAAAGGACATTCGCAACTTCGTCGCTCAGCACCACCACATTGGCATGATCCCGCATTTCAGTTTCGCTGAAGAAGCGCCCGGAGCGCAGATTGTAGTTTCGCGATGTCGGGTAGTCAACGGCGGTACCGACGACATCCGTATTCATGCTATTACCTAGATGCCATACGTTTTTCTTCACTATGCGCGAGGCGATCACATTGGAAATTCCGGGAATCGAATCACGAATAGTTTCCACGTCGGCGATCGTCAGCCCGTAGACTATGGCCTGGGGCGGCCCAAAGCCCTGATTCGAACTCTCCTCGACTTCCGCAGGCTTGACACTCTTCAATAGAATGTTATTGGCGCCCAGGTCGCGAAATTGTTGTTGCGCCTCGAAGCTGGCACCTTCGCTCACTGCCAGCATGGCGATTACGGCCGCCACCCCGATGACGATACCGAGGACCGTCAACAAGGACCTCAATCCATGGGAGTAAATACTCTTGATCCCAACTTGGGTGGTTTTCTTGAAGCGAACGAGATTGATTCCGGACCGATGCTTCGGTCGTGCGGGTCGACGCATGGTCTGGGCTGCTGGCTCAGGAATTGCGTCGGTCATCACTCTCTACCATACCGTCGCGCATCCGTACCCAACGCGGCGAACGCTCCGCCAATTCGTCGGAATGGGTGATCATAATCAGGGTTTTCCCCTGTTGATTGAGTTCATCGAATAGATCCAGAATTTCAGCACCCGACCTAGTGTCCAGATTACCCGTTGGCTCGTCCGCCAAAATTATCAAGGGGTCGACCGCAAGCGCTCGGGCAATGGCAACCCTCTGTTGCTGGCCTCCGGACAGTTCGAAGGGCTTGTGATCGATTCGATCATCCAGACCTACTCTCTGCGCCAGTCCGATCGCGATCTCGTGACTGTCAGCTTCTGAATATCCTTGATAGAACAGGGGCATCTCGATGTTTTCCAACACATTGAGTTGCTGGATTAAATTATAGGATTGAAAGATGAATCCCAGGCGCGCACCGCGAATTGTCGACAGTTCATCATCATCCATTTCCGAGGTGTCTTCACCACCGAGATAATAGGTACCAGCAGTGGGCTTATCCAGACAACCCAGAATGTTCATCAGCGTGGACTTGCCGCAACCGCTGGGGCCCATGATGCTAATGTACTCTCCCTCGTAAAAATCCAGGCTGATACCATGCAAGACCTCCACGGACAGAGCCCCCATGTAATAGGTTTTGCGGATATCCTTGAGGCTGGCAACGATGGTCTGACCCATGGGGCCAACCCTGGCTGCTGTGTTTGTAGTGCCCGTTGCCGGGCTTGGTTCGAGCGAGGTCATAACTTAGCTAAGAAGTCTCTGCTTCTCTTCACACCCCCACATCGGTGAGACTCTGTTGTGGTGGTAACAACAACACTTCATCGCCTGCGCGCAAGCCTCTGGTGATGACGATAAAAGAGTTGGAGAAGGCGCCGACTTCGACTTCACGACGCTGGGAACGACGGCCGTTGGCAATATACACCACCCGTTTATCATCGAAGTAAGTCACTGCCTGGATGGGTACGTAGACCACATCGTCTAGCCTTGCCACCAGGATTTCTACTTCTGCACTCATGCCGGGGCGTAGCCAGTCATGGGTCCCGTCTATGGTGATGGTGGTGGGATATACCTTGAGATCCGGATTCATGAAAGCATTGGCGGAATCAGCCACCACCGCCACCTTGGCCACGCGGCCGGTGAGTGACTCATCAGGAAAGGCGTCTATGGATACCGCTACCGCCTGACCCACGGCCACCCGCTGTACCGCCGACTCATGGATATTCACCTTCACCGCCATCTCGCGCATATCGGGAATGGTCAGAATCGACTGTCGCTCGCGCACGGTTGCGCCTTCTTGAATCGCTTCCTGGTTACTGCCGCGATAGCGCATGGAATTTTGATTGGCAGCACCATAGACCACCAACCCCGGGCGCTCGGCATGGATGGTCGCCAGTTCAATTTGCTCCTCGATGTCCGCCAACTTCACCCGCTCCAGATTGAACTTGCGCTCAGCGGAGCTGAAGCGAGCCGCCTCTTGTGCTTGTTCCGCCACATTTTTCTTGATCTGACGTTGGTAGCCCATGATGGCATTTTCGAAATCTGATAGCTTTTCCTCGGCATCTTTGGGAAACGTGTATTGAATGTATAGTTTCAACGCCGTTTCCTTCTCCGCCTCTTTGTTACTGGCTTTATTGAGGTTGAGTTCCTCGGCTTCCAACTCGGTTGGGGTGATAAAGCCCCTGGCTTCCAACCGCCGTTGCCCTTCGATGCGATCCTGGGCCAGCAAATATTCTTCCTGGGCAACCTGCAAATCATCCTGCAGGGAGCGCAGTTCCTGCTTGGCTTCACCATCTTCCAAAATATTGATGTTCGCATACTGGCTGAAATCCAGTTGATCGCGGATTTCCATGTAACTGTCATCCATCAACAGATTGGCCTGTGTTTCCAGGATATCTGATCGCAGGGGCTCCAGCACCAGAACGGGAGATGCTGGTCTGACTGAAGGGCCATCTTCGACCGCGAGGGGCTGCCCGGCAGTTTGTCCGTCTCTCGGGAATCCACCTTCCTGTTCGCGCTGACCACCACCGCGTTGGCCTCCGCCCTGCCCGAAGCGCTGCATACGTTCCAGCATTTCGACGGGCAATTCACCGCCGTTTTCTGCAATCATTTGTTCAATTCGCTCACGCATTTGCGGTGGCATGGATTCCAGGTCACTGGGATCGAAGCCAGACCCACGGCGAGCGTTTGTCTGCGCGTTACGTTCCCGCCGCACTGCTTCCAAGCGCTTGCCTGCTTCGGCTGACGCTGCCGCCAAATCTGCTGCCTCTGCCCGCGCCAGACGTTCCTCTATTTCCAATTCCCTAACAATGTTTTCGACTATTTTCCCACCAAGGAACTTCTCGAAATCCAGACGGGCGAAACGCATATCCTGCCGGGCATCGTTCAGATCCGTCATGTTCTGGTTAAGTTGAATTTCGTATTGGGCCTTGCGTTCTATATAAGTCGCCTCTGCGGTTTCTACCGCAATTTCCTGGTTCAATTGCTGATCGATCAGCTGCGACTTATCGAGCTCTACCAGAATCATCCCGGCCGCCACATCTTCAGTGGTCACTCGATATCCTTCCTCGACAATATTGAGAATTTTAACGCCTTCCCGGCCCTTCACCCGTGACCTGATTTCCTGGGATTGCATTGCCTCCAGAGAACCACCTTCGAGCACTGTAATATCCAGTTGCCCACTACGAACCAAAAAAGTAATTCTGCCAGCACCGGTATCGGAGGAGCCGCCGATCAGCGTGAACACCAGCAGCAGAAAAATCGCGGCACCGCCACCGATAGCATATTGAGTGGATTTGCCAGCAGCTGAAAACTTCGCCTTCAATTCGCTTGCCCTGGCTGTTACCGGCTGCGGTAATTTTGCCTGCAACGCCTTCAGCCCAACCACTATCCTGGATGGCAAATCCTGCTTATCGAGACTCATTTATGCCTTCCTCCCATTGACCGTTATCGCCAACATACAACAGACCTACATCGCGCCAGAATTCCAGCTTGGCAATATTATGACTTACGATGGAACTGGTTAGCTCGGTGCGTGAACTGGTTAAGTCATTCTGTGAATCTACCGTGTCCTGAATATCTCCCAGGCCAATCTCGGCTCTGAGTTCGGCTTCTTCGACACGACGTTCGTTTATCTGCACACCGCGTAGACTAATTTCGTAACTCTTGCGGGCTTCATTCATTTCCCGCCAGGTACGTAACACGTCAATTTTAACAGCATCCAGTGCCAACACATAGCCACGGGTCGCCAAATCGTAGTCAATGAGTGCACGCCGGTAATTATTCCGCTGGGCTTTATTATCCAGCGGCAGATCGAAATCGAGACCTGCCGAATAGACCGCGTTCTCAAACTCCAGTTCGCCAAAACTGCCGTCGGCTGCCCCGGGTACGGATACCAAAAAATTCAAATCCAGTGCGACATCCAACTCATCGGCGGCCAGTTCGATGCGCCGTGCAGCATCCTGTACCTGGTCCAATTGCGTGTACAGATCCAATCGGGTCTGGACCGCCATCGCGATAGCCTGCTCCAGATCAACATCCGGACTGTCCATTCCGGTTTCCGCAATCAATACCATCTCGTTGTCGTCCAGGACTATATTATCCTCTGCATTGAGACCGATCAGTATCTTGAAATTGTCCAGGCCACGTTTATAGCTGGTAATTGCACGGGCCCAACGTAAATCCGCCTGCAGCGCAGACTGCTCCAGGCGGCCAACTTCCAGCAGTGTGGTCAATCCCTCCGCCTGAAATGCCTGTTCTCGCTCCAGAGAAAGATTGTTCGCCAACAGCCCGGCATAGTTGTTATTTGCTGTCTCCCGCGCCAACAACACCACGTAGTATTGCGAGGCGACCTGAACCGCAAATTCCTTGCGGTAACGCGTAAAATCTCTTAACTGATATAGCAGATCCCGCTCGGCTTGCAGCAGCGCCTCGGTTTCGATATCGGAACCAAAATCTCGTAACAGGGGTTGAGTAAAAGAACCGATCAGCGCGCCGGTGCTGAACTCACTGACATCGCCGCTCAGAAACCGGGTGAAGTTATTGGTCAGATTCAGCGCGATGGCGCCGCCACTCTTAAGCAGGTAGCGGGCCCCGAGGTTTGATCTGGCCACCGTAGATTCGCTGGTGCTTATTGCGGTCGCGCCAGTCATGGCCTGCATATCGATGACAAACTGATCTGTCGTATCCCATTGATAGTCGCCGCTGCCATTGGCGCTAAAGGTCGGCGTGTATCGATAACGGTCGAAGGTAAGGGCTAAGGCTTCCAGATATAGTCGCTCTTTTTGAGCCTGGTACTCCTTGCTGTGTTGAAAAGCCAAATCCAGCGCCGCATTCAAACTGATGATACTGCCGCCGACTTCCCCTTCGGCTTCGTTATCCAAAAACTCGTAGATCTGGCTATTCACTGAAAATAAAGTCAGATCGACTTGTTTCTCCTCGTCGATAAGCACCTGGTCGCTCATTCCAGCCACCAGTGGCGCTTTATCGGCGATGGCCTCGTAAGTTTCCTCATCGGCACTGTACCGATAAGCGCTGTTACTACAGCCCACAAGGCCTCCAGCGATCAACGCGAGAAGGAGGTAATTTCGATGCAATTTCATGGGCTTAGCGATAATCCCTGGTTTCCGGTCAGAGCTTGGGGAATTATACGCCCTAAAGACCGCTAACAGTCTATCTTTAGCGATAAAGCGAGACCGAGACACGTGGGATAACAAGTTGATTTTCTACCCTTTTTTCAAATACGAGGAAAGCCATCACCGATGGCTAATCATTTTCCTGGATCGCATTATTGCCCTTTCAAAGCAGTGTGAAGCAAATTCTGACCATTCTCCTGTACTGGAACGAATCGAGTGTCTGCATAATATCTGGATACCGACCGTGTCTATGCGGCAATAATTGCAGGTAGTTTCAAGCACTGTTGAGCCGGGGCCTACGGGCCAAAACCGATCGAAATAACACAAAAAATGATAAATTGCAGAATGCATACTGCGCCTGATCGCTGCTTAACTTACATTTTCATCCGAAATGCCCTACATTAGCCGCAGTCCGACTGACCATCAGCTGTTTATCATGGAGTACCTAGATGAGAAATTTAACTGCTGCCAGATACTGGCTGCGATCCCTGCTGGCGTCGTTAGCCATGCTGGGCCTACTCGCTTGCAGTGAGCAGCGCACTACTGGCAATGGAGACTCACAATCGAAGCAAGTTACCGAGTCGACACCGGCAGCACCAGGCTATAGACGCATAGACCTGGCCAATGTAAATGATCCACTGGATGCGCAGATTTTCCAACTCGACAATGGACTCAAGGTGTATCTCACCGAAAACCATGAAGCACCCCGGTTCTATGCCGAGATCGCAGTTCGCGCCGGCAGCAAACACGACCCGGCGGATGCCACCGGTCTCGCCCACTATCTCGAGCACTTATTATTCAAGGGCAATCAGCACTTGGGCACCCTCGATTACACCGCCGAGAAGCCTTATCTCGATCGCATCGTCGAACTTTACGAACAACACTTCAATGCAGGCGATGCAGAATCGCGGGCGCAAATCTATGCCGAGATAAACAGCGTTGCACAACAGGCCGCGGAATTTGCGGTTCCCAATGAGATCGATAAAATATATAACGCCATGGGCAGCACCGGCCTCAACGCCCATACCTCGAACGAAGAAACTGTCTACAAGGTGAGCCTGCCATCTAACCGCCTGCAGCAATGGGCAGAAATAGAATCGGACCGCTTCGTCAATCCGGTATTTCGTATATTTCACACCGAATTGGAGACAGTCTACGAGGAAAAAAATCGCTCCCTGGATAACCGCGGCTTCATTATCTATACCGCGCTCAATGAAATGCTCTACAAGATCCACCCCTATGGACAGCAACCTACGATTGGTACCGTCGAGCACCTAAAAAATCCATCCCTAGTCTATATTCGCGAC
>Ga0315334_10000566_pt1 | contig 22583 bp, 22 predicted proteins | sample M150034915metaG_FD_205555 | JGI IMG/M metagenome (GOLD analysis project Ga0315334, IMG submission 205555) | Ammonia-oxidizing marine archaeal communities from Monterey Bay, California, United States - M1 500m 34915 | ecosystem: Environmental > Aquatic > Marine > Intertidal zone | place: USA... | reverse complement strand
TTTCGTGTTTATCGGGGCGTTCGAGTCAGTGTGGATTCTCGAGATGGACCACCGTGGCGCCTCTCAATGGCAGATCGGTGTGGTGGTGACCTTTATCGCTCTACCCATCGCCGTGCTAGCTCCATGGGGCGGCACACTCGCGCAACGTTACGGCTCTCGGAAATGGGCGGTGGCGATGGTGGCTACCTGCTCGGTTTCCTCCGCTTTGTTCGGTTTGTTTCCAGGGCTTCTGGTGCTGATATTGCTCACTGTGGGGTGCGGATTTGCAGAGGGTCTCGGATTTCCCTCTGGCCCAATGCTGGTTTCAGCTTCCGTACCCGAAAATCGCCAAGCCGCGGCGCAGGGCCTGGCAAGCGCGTTCGAGGTAGGTACAGCGGCCATGGCAGCGCTTGGGTTAGCCGCGGTGTATGCCAGGGCCGGGAACACCGCAGCGTGGCTTGTCACTTCAGCCGCAATGATCGTCCTGTTAACTGTCGGCTGGAAGCTGACTACTGGAATAGGTGGCCCTCAACCGAAGGTCACTCAGTCATCAACCGAATAACACGTGTCTAGCCAGTCTCGAAAACTCAACATTTCGATGTGGGCGATACTGGATTCGTACCAGACGTCACTTGCCACGGTGGTGAATCCGGATCTATTCGGTGAGTTGATGCATGATGGGACGGTGAACATGCCAGCACCGTTCAGCGATCGGTGGGCGGCCCGCCATGAATGACACGCCGTCAATGGTTGACCAACTCGATGCAATCGCTGATCGCGACGATATTGACATCGACGGCCGGTCCGTTGCCTGTCGGAGCTGGGGAGCTGGACCAGTTGTCCTTCTAGTACATGGTGCCAGCGGCTGTTGGACTCATTGGGTTCGCAACATTGGCCCCTTGTCTCAGCGGAACCGGGTAGTGGTCCCGGATCTTCCAGGATTCGGTGATTCGGAATCTCTCGCCGGCCCGCCTGACGCGGAACACCTTGCAGACTCGTTGGTCCAAATCACCGACGCCGTGATCGGAACAGAAGCGCAGCTCGATATCGTCGGTTTTTCTTTCGGTGGCATCGTCGCTGGATTGGCTGCGCACCGAATGGGCCAACGCGCCCAACATCTCGTAGTCATCTCCGCTGGTGGCATCGGGATCGATGCACGTGTAGCGGGCGGGCCGCGAAGAGGTCCACGCGATGAGTTGATCCGTTTCATGTTCGCGAACCCCCATACCGCCGACGACACCGCGTTAGATATTCACCTCGATGGCCAAAACCGAACACGATTCAAGACCGGCTCGATCCCGTCCTCGACGCTGCTCCTCGACGTCGTCGGCCAACTGACCGCGGAACTGCATGTGGTCTACAGCGACCGCGATGCGTTCGGTGGCGGCAACCCCAGCGTCCGCCTCGAACGCATCTTGAGTTCACGCCCCGACGCGAAATGCCACACCATCACAAACGCCGGTCACTGGAGCCCCTACGAAGCTCCTGACCAGATCAACGCGATCCTCACCCAAGTGCTAGCCCCCACCGCGGCCGGCAGTCAAGCCGCCGAGCGCTGTGACACATTGCTGCAGTGAACGTGCGCACGCGTGGAACACTTGCCACGAAGTCACCACGCGTATCTTGGCGTTAGCCGAGGGTCTCAGACAGCCAACCGGCCGCGAGCGTCATGGCGGTGCGACTGGGCGCGGCGGCGTGGCTCCAGCCGAAGAACCCGTGTGTCGCCCCAACGTGGCGAGAGGCACTGGCGTCGCAACCGGCTGCCGCCATCGCCCTTGCAAACTCCTCGCCCTCGTCTCGAAGGACATCGTGTGAGGCGGTGATGACGAGCGTTGAGGGCAATCCGTCCAGCTGCGCCGCCCACGCTGGGGAGAGCCGTGGGTCCAGTGGGTCTGTCCCCTGGGCATAGGCGTCATAGAACCAGGCCATCTCGCGCGCCGTGAGAAATGGTCCGTCCGCGAACTCGAGGTAGCTGGGGGTACTCATCGTGGCGTCGAGGGCGGGGTAGATCAACAAGAGTGCAGCAGGGGTAGCGGGCTCATCGCGCAGCGCTAACGCGGCTGCCGCAGCAAGGTTGCCGCCAGCGGAATCGCCAGCGACCGCTACACGCGAGCAGTCGATGGACTCGTCTGCTCCAGACAGCAACGCCTGGGTCACTTCGACCGCGTCGTCGTAGGCCGCCGGGAAGGGGTGTTCGGGGGCTAGTCGGTACTCAACGTTGAACACGGTGGCTGCCGACCCTGCGGCGAGGTGACGGCACGGACCGTCGTGCGTCGCCCTGCTTCCGAGCACCCATCCGCCGCCGTGGAAGAACACGACGGCCGAACCGTCCGCATTTTTCGGGCTGAGACGCGTCATTTCACAGCCGCCGATGACGACCTCGCTGACATCAGCCATGTCCGGGCCCTTCGGTCGCGCCGCCGCGCCGGCGGCGTGGGCCTGTCGTGCCTCCCCGACGTCCATCTCCGCGAAACTGCGGATGGGCATAGAAGAAATGATGGCCTCAATCTGAGGGTGGAGCGTCATTGCTTCATTCTGACCGATGTCGACTATCGATTGCTCGTGGCTGGGCGGTCACTGGCGCGGGTCAGTGAGACCGATTGTGATCCATGGGAGTCGGGCGTGGGCGCCCTTGACTCGGTTGACTGCCTGCGTGACTTCCACGTCGGCGGCGAGGGACGCCAGAGCGTAGGCATCGTCGGCGTCCAGTGAGAATCTGCGGATGAGTTGGAGGACTAGCGACTCGACTGCCTGACGTACCGCTAGATCGAGGTCTTCGTCGAGTCCGATGGTGATCAGGTGGGTCGATGTCTCGACCCATGGGAGTCGGAGCAGGTCGGGAAGGTCTGCTGCCCTGACGATTTCGAAACGAAGGTGCGCGCGCTCCATCGAGGTCTCGATGGCGGTCTGGTTCACCTCGCCGTCGCCCTGGGCTGCGTGTGCGTCGCCCGCGTAGAACCCGGCCCCCGGTCGGAACACGGGAAGAAACAGCGACGAGCCCACGACAAGATCGCGTAGATCCATGTTGCCCCCGTACGGACCGGGCGGCACTGAGGAGTGCGGACCGTCGGCAGGTGGCGCCACACCCATGATCCCCAAAAAGGGGTCCAGCGGCAGCGCTACACCGGGCAGCAACTCTGTCGTCATGGTGGTGCGGTCGAGGCGCAAGTGACGTAGCGCTCCGTCAGGAAACTGGTCGGCCAACACGCCACGTCCGAGCGGGCTCGGCAGGGCCAGGTTGAAGCCCCACTCACCCAGCGCCAACTCCAGCACATCAACCCGGAGGACGTCACCGGGTTCAGCGCCGACCACCTCGATTGGCCCGGTGATCGAATGCGGGCCCAGGGGAGCATCCTCTCGGAGGGCCAGCACGCCCTTGAGGTCCATGCCGGGCAGGACCTGCCCCGCCCAGTGACTCCAGGTTTGCATCACCACGTCGTCGCCGTCTGCGATCGACAGCACGGGTTCGGTGGAGGCGTCGATCACCCCGACGCGCACCGTCGTCTCGTTGGCTGGCAGTTGGTGTCTCGTCATGGGGTGTCAGGTTGTGGTGCGATCGTCGGGGCGCTCCTCGCCTGTCAGCGAGGCGATCAACCGGTTGACCGCCCTCGTCGCATCGGGCCCTGCGGCGTTGCCGTACATCAGTCGGGCCAACTGGCCACCGAGATAGGGGTGCAGTCCCATGTCGTATAGCTTGCGAAAGTCTCCAGTGTCGATGGCCGTTCGCTCCTCGGGTTTCAGGGGGTAGCGGTCAAGGACCGAGACCTGATCGGCCTCAAACTGTGCGCGAAGCTCAGCATCCCACTTGAGATCTTGCACTAGGTCGTGCGTCACCAATGTCTTATCGATCTGTTCAAAGGCCATCAGCTTCCCATCTGCCAGCGCACGGCTCCGACGCCGCACTTGAAGTTGTCGTAGGCCGTATAGCCGAGTCGGCTACACGGTTGGTTGCCTATTGCACCGAGGACCACGAACCAGGCGAACAACTCAGCCGTTCCCCCGGCCCCTGACTCCTCCATACGTTCAGGCGTTGCCTCGTTCAACAGCTTGTGGTGATCACCCGCTTCGAGCATGTCCATAAACCAATGGTCGAAGTCCTGGTCAATGAAGAAGTAGCGCTTCCCGCCAGGTTCGTGCGAGAGGCCCCCGGATCCGAACAAACCCACGCGCATACCTTTCGGCAGGTCATTGCGGATAACGTCGCCGAGCGCCTCACCGACGGCGTAGCACTGTCGCTGATCGGGTACCGGCGGTACGTTGCAGTTCATCAAAATGGGGACGACGGGCACATCGTTGTTGTCGAAGTCGCATAGCACTGTCGGAATGGACAGGTTGTCGTCGTAGCGAAGATTCTCGCGGCGGCCGAAGAACTGGACGCCTCGGCGGGCCATTCCCGAAATCAGCGCCTCGGCGACCTCGGGTCGACCTTGCAGCGTGTAGTTCCGGCAGTTCAACCAGGGCTTGAACCACTCGTATGGTCCCGTGTGTTCGGCGGCCATGCCGACGAGGAAGTCCGGATACTCGAGAACTCTGGAGTTGGCCAGATGGTCGTTGCCGACGAGAATCAGCACGTCGAGATCCGCAGCCGCGATTTCCGCGCCCATGGTCCCGTACATCTTGTCGACCTCGGCCTTGGTGTCCTCGGGAGCGCCAGGGTACAACCCAGCCAGACCCGGAGCGTGACTCGCTGCGACGGAGAGAACGATGTCACCCATGGTCAGCCCTTAGTTTCGGTTGTTCGCGTGCCGCGACCTCTAGCGATGTAGTAGATGTCTTCTTGGGTCTTGTGGAAGTGCTCTCGGGTTCCCTGGCCTGGTTCGTACCACACCAGTTCGGCCTCGAACAGGGACTCAGCCAGGATCTTGTTCCGAACACGACGGTTGCCGCCGAATTCGACCCCGTCGAAAAGATCGTTCCGCTGCCGATATCACCGAAGAACTCCAGCGCGACCACTTCTACTCCGGCAACTAGTGGCCGTTCATTTAACCGTTCTTCCATAGCACCACAATATGGGTCAGCTCCGGGCGGTGACGGCGGACGGAAGATCCATCTGTCTTTATCTACGTGGGCGATACAGGAGTTGAACCTGTGACCTGTTGTGGGAGCTCTCCGAAAACCCGAATCTCAGGCACTCACCAACTCTGCTGAATCGAACTCAGGCGGCGGAGGTGGAGTCAAGTCCCGCAGGTAAGGAAAGACTTTGTCTCTCATCAACTCCATCGACTTGAGGACTTTGTTGTTGTCAAGACCGCCCAGGCGAGTCCAACACAACAACTCGGTCATCCCATAGATGCCCTGAGCCTCAGTGAGGCGTTGCACCACCTGGTCGGGTGAACCGCAGATGACGAACCCTCCATCAGCGAGTTTGTCGAAATCGGCAACAGCGGCAACATCTCGAAAGGCGTTGTACATCTCGTAGGACTTGACAGGCGTGTCACCCTCTACCGACACGTATTTAGCAATGGTGTTGAAGTACCACTGGCAGGCGTCTCGATACTCTGCCTCTGCCTGTTCCTTAGTCTCAGCTACATAGACCATCATCAGGCAACCAATCTGCTTATCCTCAACCGAGTGTCCACTCTGGACCAGACCTCGGTAGTAATCCTTACGTCGTTGGACGGCCAGTTCTGGTGAGAGGCCGAACACCGAGCCGAGCAATAGGTTGTGCCCGTAAGCCCCCGCCATCTGGAAGCTTTCCGGTGACAGGCACGCCATCCACATCGGAGGCTGCGGTGCTTGCAGGGGCCGGGGTCTGATAGGCACCTCGGTGAAGTCGTAGAATTCACCGTGGTAGTCGACCACTCCCTCTTGCCACGCCATCTTGATGACGTCGACGCATTCCTCGAAACGCTTACGGGTGGTGGTTTGATCGATGCCGTATCGCTGGAATTCAAGGGGTTGGTAACCACGTCCCATACCGAAATCGACACGGCCATCGCTCATCAAATCCAGTAGCGCGTAGTCCTCTGCCACTCGCAAAGGATGGTTCATGGGCAACACCACCACTCCAGTGCCCAAGCGGACTTTCTTGGTGACCGAGGCGACCGCTGCCAAGCTCAGCGCTGGGGAGGCGCAGTAGCCATACTCAGTGAAGTGGTGTTCCGCTGGCCAGATCGAGTCGAAGCCGTACTCCTCGGCAGCAACCATTAACTCCAACTGTTCAGTGACTACCTGGTGTTCGGTCTTTTCGATTGGGTTCTCGAATAGATGCAACATTCCAAAACGCATGGGTTCACCTCCGTCGTTCTATTTCTCCTGCTCTCGGAACTCCTCCTATCTCAGCCCGGGGTTTGGGTGACCAGGTAGGGCACAAGGTCCCGACTGTGCCGTCCAGGTATCGGTCAATGCCGTGAGATGGGACCATTTACCCTAGGAACCCTCCACGAGCAAGCCGATGATTGGGAATCCAACCGAATCCAACGTGAGGCTTCCACAATGGCCATGAATGTCCAACCAATCCCTTCGGTGCCCGATCGGATCAATGAGATTCGCGGCCTGACCGCGACCATTGTGAACCGGGAGATTCTCCCAGTGGAGAACATGTTGTGGGCCGACCAACGCCATGAAGACCTCTGTGAGGCCGATCGCGCCGAAGCCAGTTCCCTCCGAGACGGTGTTCGCAACAAAGTTAAGGAGGCAGGTTTGTGGGCGCCTCATTTGCCCGAAGAGTACGGCGGAGCGGGCCTCAATTTCCTCGAACTCGCCTACATGAAAGAAGTGCTGGCCTACGCCGTGGGAGCATCATCACTTTTTGGCGTTCAGGCCCCCAACTCAGGGAACCAATCAATCCTCGTGCGTTACGGCACCGAGAAACAAAAACAGAAATGGCTGCTGCCCCTCATTAGCGGTGAGATGGAGTCGGGATTCTCTATGACCGAGCCCGATCAGGCCGGCTCGGACCCCCGTTCTTTGAAAACCACCGCTCATCGAGACAACGAGGACTGGGTGATCAACGGACACAAGTGGTTCACCTCCAATGGGCTGGCCGCAGATTTCTTCATCGTCATGTGCCGGACCGAAGAACATGCCGCAAAAGGTGCCGCTAACTCGAAAATGACTCAGATCATCGTGCCTAGCGATGCGGACGGGGTAGAGATACTGAGAGGAATCAGTGTTTGGGGGCGACCTAGCGACCACTGCGAAATTGTTTATGACAACGTAAGGGTTCCAGCGGAAAACCAGCTGGGGGCCGTTGGCCAAGGCCACCGCGCTGCGCAGGACCGCCTGGGGGCGGGTCGGATCTACCACTGCATGAACTCGATCGGGCAGATGTGGAGGGCCTTCGACCTGATGGTCGAGCGCTGCCTAAACCGCGAAGTTCATGGAGGGATGCTCAGAACCAAGCAATTCGCCCAGGGGTTCATCGCAGATTCCTACATGGATATCCAAGCTTCTCGCCTGATGACGATCCACTGCGCAGAAAAGATGCACGACGGCCATCATCCGCGTACCGATATTTCGGCAATCAAAGTGTTCGTCCCTAACGCTTACCAACGGGTCGTAGACCGAGCCATACAGATATTCGGAGCAGCCGGGATCACAGATGACTTTCCTCTTGCAGCTATGTATCAGGCAGCCCGGTCACTGCGAATCGTTGATGGTCCAGACGAGGTCCACCGAATTCTGGTCGGCAAAACCGTTTTGAAGCATCTCGAGCATGATGGTAGTTGGGACTTCGGGAACTAGCTTTGTAGCTGTTCTGGATGTTCCACTTCCCGCGGGTAAAGGAAGGGCGCCAGCGATCCCAGGCATCAACCAAGTCTTCCCACCGGTACCCGCACAAAGGTTTATCCCCGATCCGAATCGTTGCCGACCTGATGTCGTAGGGCTTCCACCAACAGGCGAACCCACGGTCATCAAGTGAAGTGCTGTTGAAATCACCCGAGGGAGACTCCACTAGTGAGTCGAGTTCGCTGACCAGTCGTTATGCATTGATCTGCTGAAGTTCAACGCTACAGACGGCTCTGACGTCAGTGAGGAGCTGGCCGGCAAGCGAGCGTTCCCGATCGACAAGGGCATCGTTGAGCGCTATTGCCGCTTCACTCCCACTCCCTTTGGGCACTTCCTAGTTACCAAGAATATTTCAAGGTCTAAGCAACCTTGAAGTCGACTCAGTCGCTGACCCTGTCCAGTTCGGCAGATCGGCGCCTCCGGGGCCTTTACAGCTTCCTGTTACTTGGGGTCAGCAAAGCCATAGGCAACAGGACCTAAGTCCCTGCCGACCGACGCTGTCGCCGGTCATCCTTCAGGCAGCCAATTACTACCGGAGTGAAGTTGTCTCGACCCAAGCTCGTACTCGTCTTATTCGTCCTGACCTCATGCGCGGTCGGATGTGGGGCGGGCGCCTACAACACCTCGGGGCGCCCATGGCCGACGACTTCCCAAGACAAGGACCTGACTCAGCGAGCTACGAGCATTGCCTCATCCACAGTAAATTTGGACCTTGGCGAGTTTTCTATCGAAGGTGATCTCCTAGTTCCCGCTGGTCGTGTGATTCTGCAGCTAACGAACAAGGGAGTTATTGAACACAACGTTCGGCTTGTCGGAGGCCCGCTAAGCGAAACCTTGCCTGCCGATAGCACTTCCCAACTCGATGTAGGCCAGCTAGCCCCAGGCACGTACGAATTGATCTGTGAGCTTCCCGGCCACAAGGACGCTGGCATGGTCGCGACCCTGACCGTCGTCGAGTAAGCCCAGAAAGCGTTGGCTTCCAGTGTCGATTACTACGGCGGCCAATCCGGCCTATCGTTCAGCGTACCTATTGGAAGTGCCTGACGTGTTTGAACTCGATACCAACGGACTTGATCTCGCCGCAGGTGCGATAGGCACTGACATGACAGGGCTCGTTAAGGCGTTAATAGAAACGGCACCTGACACTGTGATGTTGGTAGATCCAGATGGCTCGGTTGTCTACGTCAATCATCGAGTTACCGACATTCTCGGATACGCCCCACATGACCTCATGGGAATGAACGTCGACGCCCTAATACCCACTGGCCTACGAAAAGCGCACGCCAACCACCGGAAGCGTTTCCAAATAACAGCAAAAACTCGCCCCATGGGTAACAACCTCGATTTACACGCGCTACATCAGCACGGTTACGAGGTGCCCGTCGAAATCTCCCTGAGCCCACTGCCCGCAACTGATGGGAAGATATGGGTCATAGCCGTCGTCCGAGACGTCACCGAACGTAAGGCATTGGAGAACCGAACCAGGGCCACTCACGCCCGGCTGCTGGTCGCTAACGACCGAGAGCGAATCGCTCGTGACCTCCATGACTCTGTGATTCAGAGGCTGTTCGCATGTGGACTGACTCTCCAGGCAGTTTCAGCAATCATCGAAGAACCAATGGCTCGCCGCATCGAATCAACCATTGATGAACTCGACGACACCATCGTCGATCTTCGGCAAGCCATTTTCGATCTCCAAAGACACCGCGAGGGAGAGCCGAGTTCGGTCAGAATCCGCAACACCATCGAAGCCTCACTGCAGTCTTCGAAAGCTTCGCTGACTTCGCTCAATGGCACAGACCTCCTCGAAGGATTGGCTGAAAGCCTCGTCTCAGACATCGACGCAGTGATTCGAGAGTTACTTACGAACGCGATCCGTCACGCTGACCCGAGACGCGTCGCCGTCATCATCGACGACTCCGAAGGATTATCGATCGAAGTGCGCGATGACGGCCCAGGGTTTACCTTCGAAGACCCCGAAGGCAACGGCATACCCAACCTTCGCTCACGCGCTGCGCGACATGGTGGACAATTTACTGTTAGCCGAGATATCACAAATCTTTGGACCATCGCCAGATGGCAGATCCCTGAGAAAAGCCAATGACTGGTTCTGAACCAACTCGGGTTCTCGTACTCGACGATCATGAAATCGTCCGGAGCGGGCTTTCCGATCTTCTCCAAGCGGACGGCGAATTTGACGTTGTTGCGACTACGGGAACCGTTACCGAAGCTTTACCTCTGTTGCGCGGCCTCCGGCCAGACATCGCTGTCATCGACGTTCAACTACCCGACGGGAGTGGCATCGACCTAGTAAGGCAACTGAAAGAAGATCTCTCTGAAATCGCTACGGTCGTGTTGACCTCCTTTGATGACGACGCCTTACTCATAGACGCTTTAGAGGCAGGAGCTGAAGCCTTCATGGTTAAAGAAATCAGGAGCTTCGACCTCACGAAGACACTCCGCCGCATTGCGGCGGGACAGCCCATCTACTCCGATGATGAGCGGGTGAAAGTGATAGCTCAAGCTCGCATTCGGCTCTCCGCTCGTGATGGAACCGCTGATCTTTCCCCACAAGAACTCCGAATATTCGAACTGATCGGCGATGGGCTCACCAACCGACAAATCGGCGAAAAGTTATTTATCGCCGAAAAGACAGTCAAGAACTACATCACAAGTCTTTTCAGCAAGCTTGGGGTCAACCGAAGAGCAGAAGCCGCAGCTATGGCAGCACGTCGCGCCGAGCGAAGCCGCCGTACCCCTGACTAAGCCTCCCGCGCCCGCATGAGGCAGCTTGCCCTTCGTTCAAGCACCGAATTGCATGGAAGGACAATCGCACAGCGTGTATTTCCTCGATAATGCCTTACGAATGCCTGAACAACAGAGCTTTGGCTTCAGCAACCGAAGACAATTTCGTCTTAGAGAAAATGCTGAGATGAGGAACTTGGTCCCTAGTTGGTTGCTCAATCCCTAGCGACAATCGGTTCCGTTGAGATTCACAGATGGTTCAACGGAACGGAATTGAGCGATGAGGAACGCATCTCTGTCGGTAGGCGGATTCGCGGTGGTCGCTGCGCTTTTTCTAATTGCCTCGGCCTGTACAGGTAATGGACCAAGTTCGAACTTGGAGTCTGACGCAGCTCAGATAGCCGCAGAGCGAGGTCTCAGCGATGCCGACATCGCCGCCGCGTTAAAGACCTATACGCCCAGCGGTGTCATCGATGAATACATCATGTTTTCCTCAGGCGGTCATGGGGGCCAGGTGTTCGTCTTCGGTATTCCCTCGATGCGCATGCTCAAGTCAATCGCCGTATTTACCCCCGAGCCGTGGCAAGGCTGGGGGTACGGCGATCAACACCACGAAGAGTTATTTGCCGCGGGCGCTGTTGATGGCGAGGTGCTCACCTGGGGAGACACTCATCATCCGGCCCTGTCGGAGACAAACGGTGACTACGACGGTGAGTTTCTATTCATCAACGATAAGGCAAACGCCAGGGTCGCCCTGATCGATCTTCGAGACTTCGAAACTAAGCAGATTCTGAAGAACCCACTATCAATCAACGATCACGGAGGGACGTTTGTAACGCCCGACACTGAATGGGTCATCGAAGGTGGCCAATACGCCTCGCCACTGGCATGGGATTACGCACCGCTGGACAACTACTCCACCGAATACCGGGGAATGATCACCTTTTGGAAATTCGATCGAGCTGCTGGCAGGATCGACCCAGAGACTTCTTTTGGTATGGAACTACCGCCGTATTGGCAAGATGTGTGTGACTCGGGAAAGGCAGTCTCCAAAGGTTGGATTTTCTGCAACTCGTTCAATGTCGAGATGTCAACAGGCTTGAACCCTGACGATCTTGAAAACAGCGAATACTTCGAGTCCGGTGCTAGCGCCGGCGAGAATGACTATCTCCACATCATCGATCTAGATGCAGCCGTGGCGGTCGCCGCTGCGGGTGAAACAGTCGAGGTCAACGGCTTCCCCCTGATCACGATGGACACAGCGATAGCTAACGACTTGCTGTATTTCACTCCGGAACCAAAGAGCCCTCACGGAGTCGACATTGCCCCTGGGGGCGATTACATCGTCGTGTCAGGAAAACTTGACCCCCATGTGACGATCTATTCGTTTGACAAAATCCAGGAAGCGATCGCAGCCGGAAGTTTCGACACCGACCAATACGGAATTCCCCTGCTGGATTTTGATGAAGTGGTTGAAGCTCAAGTCGAAGTGGGCTTGGGACCACTCCATACCCAATTCGACGACCGGGGGTACGCCTATACGAGCCTTTTCCTTGATTCAGACGTTGCCCGCTGGAGTCTGGGTTCGCCGTACAGGGAAGATGGCTGGAAGCTCGAAGGCACAATTGACATTCACTACAACGTTGGACATGTGGTGACTGCTGAGGGTGACACCGTGTCCCCTGATGGCAAGTACTTAGTTTCGCTCAATAAATGGTCCCTTGATCGCTTCTTCCATCCCGGGCCCCTGTATCCCCAGAACTTCCAGTTAATCGATATCAGCAAGCCGGGCCCTGAAATGCAACTGCTGTATGACATGCCCGTAGCCAATGGCGAACCCCACTACGCGCAAATCATCAAGGCCGACAAGCTACAACCTATGACGGTCTACCCCGAAGTGGGGTGGGATCCAGGGTCGATGGCCCCGAAACCCGGCGCTCCCAAGATTGGTTCCGAAGGAGTAACCAGGGACGGCAACCAGGTGACCATTGATATGACCTTGATGCGAAGTCACTTCACTCCAGAACGGGTGACTGTAAGGCAGGGCGATCACGTCACCTGGAACCTGACCAATGTCGAGACTTCTGAGGATGCAACCCATGGTTTCGCGATACCGGGATACAACATCAACCTCAGTCTTGAGCCAGGAGAAACAGCCACCATTGAGTTCGAGGCCAAGAACGACGGTGTGTTCACTTATTACTGCACTGAATTCTGCTCGGCACTCCACCTTGAAATGGCTGGATATTTCCTAGTTGAACCGAATTGATTTGTCCGGTCCATCAATGCATTCCCAGAAGGAGGCGAATGACCCCCGCACTGATTGAGCGAATCTTGGGGCCTCGGGTGCCGGCTGTTGAAGCTAGTCAACATCGTGACACCTATCGGCGACCTAGGCGTTTGTTGACGCTGTCCTCCATCTTGCTTGGGTCATCAATCTTTTTGCCCTACTGGGAGTTGAAGCTCAAAGCTCCGCAATACCCAGACGGGTTGAGAGTCACGTTATGGGTGAACCGCCTCGAGGGAGACGTGCAAGAGCTCGAGGGGCTCAATCACTACATCGGCCTACCTTCTTTTGCCGACGGTGCAGTTCTGGAGAGAACCGTCTCTGTTGCAGGGATCCTTGCACTGGCGGCTCTGCTGCTAGCCGGCCATTATGTGCACAGTCGCTGGGCTTTGGCTCTCGCAGGACCCACAGTTCTGTTTCCCTTGTTCTTCCTGGCTGATCTTCAGTACTGGTTATGGAATTACGGCCACAGCCTTGACCCAAGAGCGCCGTTCTCTCATGCAGTCGGCGAGTTCACTCCACCGATTCTTGGTTCGGGAAGCATCGCTCAGTTCGACACTCTGGCATGGCCAGGGTGGGGGCTTGTAATGGCTTTAACGGCGTCGGCGCTTGCCGCCGCTGGGATGGTCTCGCACCGCCGGGCCTATAAGCCCCTGTCGATATGGCCAAGGGACAACTTTACAGAGGCAGCATCTGACAGCTCGGTAGGTAGCCAGAGAAACCCGCTCCGAAGACGAGTAGTTCAAAGATCGCTTCTCGCCGCTGGGGCTGCCCTCGCCGTTGGTGTTGGAACGAGTACCTCGGCTGGCGCCGTTTCCATCGACCGTGAGACCCAGTGGATTGATCTTCAAGTCCTTATCGACACTACAGAACCTGGCGGAGTAATTGAGCTCGCCCCGGGCATGTACCGGGGCGGGGTCTTGATTACCAAACCCCTCACACTCGTCGGCACCGACTGGCCAGTAGTAGATGGCCAAGGACTTGGTTCAGTCATTGAAGTACGGGCCTCTGACGTAAGAATTGAGGGGCTCGTTATTCGAAACAGTGGATCTCGCTTAGATCGGGAAGACGCTGGTATCAGCTCTAACACCAGTCCCGGAATTGAAATCCGGGGTAACCGATTTGAGGAAGTGCTGTTTGGGATGTTCCTTCGGCGTTCGAACGGCGCACACATCACCAACAATGACGTTCAAAGCATGGATCTCTTTGTTGCTCGACGGGGCGATGGCATCAGACTTTGGCAAAGTTCAGCAGCAGTCGTGGAAGGAAACCATCTAATCGGTGGCCGAGATGTCGTTTTCTGGTTCACAGACAAGATCACCGTGCGTCGCAACCACGTCGAAGACGGCCGCTATGGCCTGCACTTCATGTACTCAGATGGCGTCACAGTCGAAGAGAACCTCTTGGAACACAACTCGGTTGGGGCGTTCCTCATGTACAGCACAGACCTTGTCGTCTCAGGAAACATCTTCAAGTCCAACAGAGGACCGAGCGGCTATGGACTGGGAATCAAAGATGTAGATGGGTTGAAGGCAAACAACAATCGCTTCGTTGAAAACCGATCAGGACTCTATGTCGATAACTCGCCAAGCAAAGTCGGTGTATCTCACACCATCGAGAACAACGTATTCGCGTTTAACAACATTGGGGCGATGCTGGGTTCCACCGTGGCCCGAAACACGTTCACCGGAAACGCATTTATCGACAACGGTGAACATGTCACTTCTGACAGCACCGGAGGCCTTGAAGCCAACGATTGGTCTGAAGATGGCACCGGCAACTACTGGAGCGACTATTCGGGTTACGACTCCAACCAAGACGGAATAGGCGATACGCCCTACGAAGTTGACAATCTCTTCGGAGATCTTCAAACGAGATACCCCAACCTCAGGTTCTTTTCCGGAACTCTTGCCGCAAACGCCATAGATATTGCGGGCCGAACCTTCCCCCATCTGAGACCCAATCCCATTCTCACAGACGCCGCACCCCTGGCTGCGCCGCCGACTCTTCCCGCATTGTCGTTCCAGCAGCACAAAACAAACCGTCCCGCACTTGGTCTCACATCGGTCCTTCTAGTGATCGCCGGATTGTCGGTTGCGCGACGTGACCGATTCGTTGGTGGTCACACACCGTCACACGGAGACACAAGTGATCGAGGTTAAGCATCTGACCAAGGAGTACAAAGGCCACACCGTTGTCGACGACCTCAGTTTCAACGTCGCTGCCGGCGAATCGGTAGCACTATGGGGCCCTAACGGGGCCGGGAAGACAACGATAATTCGTTGCATCTTGGGGTTGATCTCTCACCAGGGTCACATAACAGTCGCCGGTTTCGACACCAAGCGCCACTCGACCGGTGCGCGATCTCTCATCGGCTACGTGCCCCAAGAACCTGCACTTTACGGGAGCCTTACCGTCAATGAGACACTCGCTCTCTCATGTCGACTGAGAAATTTGTCACTTGACCTTGTATCTGAGACAGCAGATTTACTGGATCTCGCGGAATCGGGGAGGAAAAAGGTCGCTGACCTCTCGGGTGGAATTCGCCAACGGCTCGCTATCGGAATTTCACTCCTCGCTGACCCCTTAATTCTCCTCCTCGACGAACCAACATCATCGTTAGATCTTGACACTCAACGTCAAACCGCGGCCTTGCTGCAGTCATTGAAGCGACCTGGTAGGGCCTTCGTTCTCACTTCTCACCGTGTTCAAGAAGTAGAGATGCTAACTGATCGCGTCGTAGCACTAAACGCTGGGCGGAAAGTTGGGGAGTGCGCATCAAAGGCATTTGCATCGACCTGGGGAATCCAGTCATGGCTGAACGTAACTCTGCCACCTCACCAGGCAGCTCCCGCCCAGACACGCCTTCACGCCGCCGGCTATCAGTCCCAGCAATACGGACGGGGAGTTCTAATCCGAGTTTCCGCTGAAGAAAAAACAACTGCTCTCACATTTCTTCACAATGCGCGTTTCGACGTTTTGGATTTCGAGGTGTGGCGGTGATCACCAGAATCGTTTCGTTCACGGGAAGTAATCGCACACCACCGCGCAGCTACCCCCCGGTTGTCATTGCAAGCAAGGTGATCCAAGAAGCCAGACGTGACTGGTGGTTTTGGACCTACGCAGGAGGTTTCGCACTTCTCGCTGCAGCTATAACCATGACTGCGACGCAACATAGAACTCTAACGAGCTCGGGGGGTTTCGGCCGGGCCCTGGCCTCTCTCATCGCGCTGGTCCAATTGGTAATTACCCTCATGTCGTTGACCCTTGGGGCGCGTCAACTTTCCTCTGAGCGCGAATCTAAGACACTCGTATTCTTGCTTGCCCATCCCGTCTCGCGCACGCAAGTGCTTCTTGGGACCTTTGCGGGCCAAGTAGCGGCCATGTCGGCATCTGTATCGCTCGGATTTGGAGTCGCCGGACTTTTCAGCGCTCTTCGCGGGAACCCTATTGATCCAGGTTTGTTGCTTCGCCTGACAGGCCTGTCCTGCCTTCTCGTAACAGCCATGGTTGCTATCGGCGTATTGGTGAGCACGTTGGTTCAGGGAGGTTCGGCTGCACTAGGCGTCTCCATTTCGGTTTGGTTCTGCATGGTGTTCCTAGGCGATCTCGGGCTCATGGGTGCGGCAGTCGCAACCCGACTGCCGGCCGAAACCTTGTTCACGGCCGCACTCTTGAACCCGATCGAAGCATTCCGTCTAGCCACTGTGATGTCTCTCGAAGGGTCGTTGGATGCCTTAGGGCCAGCCGGGACATACGCCGTGGACACTTTCGGTAGGGGGGTCACCGTCCTTGCGATTCTCGTTCTCGGCTTGTGGACCGCTGTCGCCCTGGGTTTATCGGCACATGTATTCAAGAGAAGGGACCAAGCGTGAAGACGCACCTCTCAGGTCACCAAGCGTCCCTTTTATTAGTTCTCCTCGCATTTGCTGTGATCCTCGGAGCTTGCGCTAATCAACCAACAGCCGGGCCGCCTCAAATCATTGAAGGGCGATCCTTATGCGCCGAATGCCACATGAGTATCGACGACATTCGCTTCGCCGCGGCCTACAGGCTCACAGACGGAACGGAGCGAGTCTTTGACGACATTGGGGACATGGCCACTCATGCCATCACAGAACCGGAGTTCCAAACCGCTTCAATCTGGGTCTTCGACTACTCGACAAAAGAGCCGATTCCTGCGACTAAGGCGTGGTTCATTCACTCCAAGAATCTTGTTTCGCCGATGGCCTCAGGGTTCGCTGCGCACTCGTCGCTTACAGCGGCAAGAAAAGCCGCAACTGCTCACGAGGCAACGGTCATGAGCTGGACAGCTCTGATCGATCAATTGGCAGCGCAAGCATCAACAACCCCCGACCCCAAGAACACGGAGACGCGAAAATGAACACCAAGAAATTATTAGTTTCCCTGTCGTTTGCAGCACTGCTCTTCGGTTGCGGAAGTCAGGCGTCCAATGAAACTAAGGACCCAGCGAACATTGCCGAATCGTCTTCTAAGAAAAGTCCCGAAGGAGATCCGATGGAGGGTGAACGGGTCTACCGCAAGAACTGTGCATCCTGTCATGCGCCCGACGCGGGTGGGCTACCGGGGCTCGGCAAACCCTTGGTGGGTGCTGACTTCATCACCACTAACAGCACTGCGGATTTGGTCAGCTTCTTGATCAAAGGCCGGGGCCCCTCGGACCCTGAGAACACAACGGGAATCCAAATGCCATCGAGAGGCGGTAATCCCTCCCTAAGTGATGACGCCCTCAAAAACGTGATCGCCTACCTAAAGACCTTGGCTGAGGCACCTAGTTAAAGCCCATTCAAGGGAAGGGGTCACCATTGCGTCACCCCTCAGCCAAACAGGTTGGGCTGGCCGGCTACGAACTGGTACTTGGCGGAGCCGGCCGTCGGGGAGCTGGCGATCGTCGCGGCGGTAGCCAGCGCTTCGGCGACAACGCTGTCCCCCTCGATCAACCGGGTGACCAGGCCGATCCGAAAGCCCTCGGCGGCGTCGACCACCCGACCGGTGAGACACAGGTCGCGGGCCACCGGCTCCGACACGACGGTCCGCACCAGGTCGTGCGCAGCGGGGATCCCGGACTGCACCTGCGGCTGGCCGAACGAGGCCCCCGCTCCAGCCACCCGCAGGTCGCACATGAGTGCGAGGTCCATGCCGCCGGCCATTGCCGGACCGTCGACAGCCGCGATCAACGGCTTCGGGAAGGTATGTACCGCGTGGTGGTAGGCGCGAGCCTCGGCGAACAGGTCGTCGAGCGAATCCGCCTGACGGATCTCATCCAAGTCGAAGCCGGCACAGAACGTGGACCCGGCCCCCGCCAGCACGACAGCGCGACACCGGTCGTCCACCGCCAGGGCGTCCAACGTTTCGGCCAGCAGGCCCCTGAGTTCGGCGCTGAGGGCATTTCGACGGTCGGGCCTGTCAAGGGTCAGGAGCACGACGCCGTCGTCCTGCTCCTCGATGCGTAACGGTCGGTCTTCCATCAGCGTCCTCCGAAGATCATCTGCCGGGTCCCGATAATCGGAGTCCGGGGATCAGTGCCTAGGGCCCAGGCCCATCATCGCATGTCGCACCACGAACCGCGCCGTCTTCTAACGACAGACCGCCCCTGAAAGACAACCAGTCGTCACGAGACAGGCCGTACAGATAGGGACTTAGGTCCTGTAGGTCTCACGTCAATTCAATCTAGGGTTTCTCTCGTGAACGACGATGAAAAACAGGCTCAAATTTCGTTAGTCCGACAAAGGATTAGCGAACTTGAGGTTACGAAAACTTCGGGAGGGCCCACGGATTCCGATTTCGCGGATTTGCGAGCAAATGCTGAGCGTTTACATGTCGGCTACCGCAGATATTTAGATCATCTCCAACAGGATGGTCCGGTGATGGGGACCGGAGACCGCTTGACCATCCATCTTGACCACGAAGTGATGTTGCTCTCTGACTCGTCTGAGGGTTCGAACTGGGCTACCCAAGTCGAGATCCTGCTTCACTGTGCTGCGTGTGATGAAACACTCGAAGTATTTGTAGCGAGCGACGGCGTCATCGGGTTGAATCCCCACACATACGACGTATTGGAACCACATGTTGGCCACGACGTGTTGTTCACACACAGCGCTCCGACTGATGGCGGTGACCAGAATCACACACAAAACGGCGTAATCAGCTTGGTGTGTGTCACATGTAATACCGACTCTCGGATTCCCAAACACCTCTGGTCCCAGGAGATCAGCGACTGGTTCGAAGACTTGTGGCTGGAAATCTGACGGCGAAAAGTCACCCCGAAAGGGCAGGCTCATCGTGGATTTAGTCGTGAGTACCCAGGGTCCCCCGCCAAGATCAGGGCTTGTGCCCTACCAAGACGCCTAAACCCCGAACTTGGACGATGAGTTCACTGCGAACCATCAATGATCCCGATGAGGTCCGCCGAATCCTGTTGGGCAAAACCGTCTTGAATCATTTCGAGTGTGACGGCATCTGCGACTCAGGTAATTAGCCTCGGGAATTGTTCCTACACAACGATTCAACAAGCTCGGGATGGCTTTCCTCAACTCCACTGAGCTTATGGACACGCGGGCAGCGGACACGTAGCGCCATATCGCACTCCGGACAAACCCATTCCTCACCCTTCGCTGGTTGTCGCCACAAAGGTGACCCACACTTGTGGCATGGGGCCTGCCAAACGTTGCATTCGAACTTCCTTAGGCGACGTGAACCGAGCGGGCAGCCAGGGCCGTAGCAAACAGCCCACTCTGGGTCAGGTTCAATGGCCCACACCGGACATTTCTCCACACAGTCGCCGCAGTCATCACATGTGAAGGGATTGATGATGAATAGCCCAAGGAAACTGTCTGTCTTAAGGAGAGCATTGCGTGGACAAACAAATTCGCACGCGCCACAACCGATGCATTCTTCTGCAAGCACAAAATGGCTCACTTGGTGTTCAAGGTCGCGGTTGTGATGTCTTGAGGGTGGAACCTGCGTAGCGAAGTCAGACAGTTGATGCATACCCAGGGGGCTACATCAACGCTCTCAGCAGTTGTTGTCAAGACATAGCGTTCGCCGTCCCACTGCCAGTAGCCATAGGGGAGATCAAGCACCTTGTTGAGGGGCGTGTCGCAATGGGGGCAAGGCATAGCATCCATATTCCGACCTTTCACACGACTGATTGTTCCAGCTCGGCGGCACCGTCTAGGAACTGCTGAACGGTTTGATTAAAGCGAAAAAAGAGGTCTTTCCCCAGGGGATCATTTGCTCGGATGTCAATTCGGTCTCCCAGCAATGTGAGGCTGTTCACCGTCTTCCGGCCGGTGGCCATCCCGTTCACATGGATGTCGTCGAACATTTCTCCCCAGGCTTCAAGATCTCCCTCAAGCCAACAGTCACAGGAGTGTTCTCCGCCCTCCTCGAGCGCGGACACCTCGGTACACCCCAAACCTTCGAACTGCAGCCTCACCCTGAGATCGGCGGCTTGACCGGTCATCACCAACCCTAAGTTCAAGTCGACTTCACCGAGGATTTCGTAATCCTCGGGGTGCGCGTTCATGAGAGCGGCCAGTTCTTGGTAATAACTGAGTTCACTGACGTAAGCCATCATCACCCCTTTCTTTCGTGGGTCTGACCCCTTCGCGTGTGAACTGGTCACGGTCAATCCCTAGTAAATCGAGCGGCAACGATGTGCGATCGATCCGGTTCAGACCGGCCCGCTCACATCTAGCTAGATAAGAAGTGAAGATCTTGGTGGCCATCATTGACTGCATCGGGAAGCCCCGCTCTTCGATATGCTCAACCCCTCCGGCAAGCAATACCGCCAAGGCCGAAGACAGGTCGGGTTGGGTGCCGAATTCGGCAAATACTTTTTCGCCATGGTCGAGAGCCTCGTGAATTTCCGCTTCAACATCAGGATCGCTGGCGATGGCCTGTCGGATGTGCATCGTCCCGTATGCGACGTGACGAGCTTCGTCTTGCATTGATAAGCGAAAGATCTTTTTTTCCACCGGCGTTGGAGCGATTAGCTCCCCCTGACGGAAGATGTCAAGGATAAATCCCTCTCCGAGAAGATGGAGAAGTGCCGAGGCCTGGGTGTAGGTCTTGGCTTCGAGAATGGTACGTAACAAGCTTTCCGACCCCGCGCGCGACACCAGCAGGCCACCGCCGTTGGCCAAAGCCCGTTTTCTGAATACGTCACTGTGACGAGCTTCGTCCATGATCTGAGTCGAAAGAAACATCTTTGCTTCTAAGAAGTGGTGATTCATTCGCCACATCCACTTCGCCGGCAGGTCCGTGGCAATCATTTCTATTTCAGTGAGTACCGTGCACAACTGACACATTGCGTGTTCGATATCGGAAGGAAGTTCCCTAAGGTCACCCCAAGGAATGTCCCGGGTAGACGACCATTGGCGGGCTACAGCCTCTTCATATAGCTCGATCACATTGTCCGCCCACACCTGAGACTTGTGATTAAGGATGTAGCCCATGTCTGGGGTGTTCTCGTCAATATCTGAGCCCCTTGGCGCCATAGACCGGAACTGTGGCTCTTCCTCTACCTCGCCATAACTTCCGGTAGCGATGTCCATCATCGTCAGCCCACGCGGTCCTGGTACGGGTTTCATTCCCCATTCGGAGCGAGCTCCACGCAACCACGCCCAGTCGAGCGGCTGACCCATAGGTGTTTCTGAAGGGAGTTCAAGATTTCGGAGGTCCTCATTACTCGTGATGGCCATGTCTCTCCTCGGTTGCGAAATCTTTCGAAATCGCCGTACCCTCCACGCGAGTCCAAATTTGTCCGTAAGCGTTAGGGCATTTGGTCCCTTTCTGTGCCATTAGGTAGCTAGTTTCGAGGTGTGGGTCTCTCGCTGTTCATCGCTGAACGGGCGACCTCTGGGAAAGCTCTGCGACACCCAGCTGATGCGCCCAGGGACATCACAATCAGGACCTTGTGCCCTACTGGACACCCGAACCCAGGACTTGGATAGGGGGAGTTCATAGAGAGCGGGTGAATCAGAGTGACGGAGGTAGACCTTGCGACCATCCCGAGCAAACCACATCTGCTCTCTGAACCACATCTGCTCTCTATGAACTTCCCCCCTGCATGACACGCAATACCATCGCGGCCATGTCCCTTCCGTTGCGACTCGCCGCGATCCACCAGGCAGGTCACGCCGTCGTCGGCGAGGTCTGTGGCTTGGAGTGCCGGAGCCTGACCATTATCCCCAACGAAGACGACGGCGCACTCGGCCACGTCACCCACCCCGCCGTCTCTGGGATCTTCCTTGAGCAGATGGAAGTTCAGATGTACCGCCACGGCGATCCCGAGTGGGCTGCGATCAAAGATTGGGTCGACTCCAACACCAAGTGTTCCTTAGCTGGTGCTCTGGCTCAGCAGCGAGTCACTGGCAACTACGACTGGGACGGAGCGGGCCGCGATATTCAAAATATCGCCGACAAGCTTCTCAAGGTCTACGGCGACGAGGGTCCCGACTATGCCCCCGATCTATGCCCCTTCTTTGATGATGGAATTCCAGATTGGTCGAAGATCGTCCGTCGTGCCCGCGAGCTATGGGACCTTGATGTCGAAGCCATTTTGACTGACCACTGGGACTGGGTCGAAACTGTCGCCGAACTAGCCCTGGAACACCGGACGCTCACCGGCGACCAGGTTCGGGCGGTTCGGCCCAGCGAAGACTTCGACACCGATTTCTTCTACTAAGCCACGGCCTGACAGATCCGGTACCGTCAAGATCGTGGGATATTGGAAAAGCGTGGCCGCCGTCTCAGCGAAGGCATTAGACGGAGTGGTTTGGGTCGTGTCGATCGCGATCGTTTTCGCTGTGATTGT
>Ga0315334_10000565_pt1 | contig 22583 bp, 18 predicted proteins | sample M150034915metaG_FD_205555 | JGI IMG/M metagenome (GOLD analysis project Ga0315334, IMG submission 205555) | Ammonia-oxidizing marine archaeal communities from Monterey Bay, California, United States - M1 500m 34915 | ecosystem: Environmental > Aquatic > Marine > Intertidal zone | place: USA... | reverse complement strand
CACCTGTCAGGCTGAGGTGGACATGGTTGTCGATCAAACCAGGCATCAGCGTCATGCCTTTACCCTGGATCGTTACAATATCCTCGGTTCCAGGGATGTCTTTGGCAATCCGGGAAATGGTAGTACCGGTGATCAGCACATCGACGTTTTCTGACAATGTGTCTGATCGCCCATCGAATACGTGAACATTCTTAATCAGCATATCGCCCTGAACAGCGATCGATACTGTGAGCGTGATCAGGCAGAGTGCGCGAAGAACCATCGATCTTGTCATGGAAACTATCCTTGAATGTGTTGGGTCATGTTCATTTATGGCATGGGTTATTCCCATGGCAAAACCGGCAATTGCCTAGTGCCTAAAGGTTTTTGTGAAACTGCTGGCGGTATTCTGTTGGCGACTTGCCCGTCCAGCGACGAAAACTTCGGGCGAAGTTGCTGCAATCACTGAAACCCAGCATATAAGCCACTTCATTGATTGTTAGATCAGCGCGCGGTATGTAGTCTTCAGCCAGTTCTCGTCGGGTGTCACTGATTGCTCTTGTGAGATTCGTGCCGCATTTTTTTAAGCCTAGCTGTAGCGTCGATTCTTTGATATCCAGATACTCTGCAATTGATTTGGGTGAAGTGTCACCTTTGGGTAGCAATTCGAACAACGCGATGCGGACTGAGTTAACAGGGTCAATAACGCCGAGCTCCCTGACCTGGTTAAACACAAGGCTCTCGCTCCGCCTCGCCAGTTCCGCATTACCACCTGGTAGGAGCGTCTCGAAATCTAAATCTAGATTGAAGAACATTGAATCAGATTCTGATTGCCACTCAATGGGACAATTCACGTAGTGACCTATTTCATTGGCGCACTCCGGCTCCACGGATCTAAAGGTCACTTTGGCCGGTGTGTAATCCGGACGGCTTGCCATTCTCATGAGTTTGAGCCAGGTCGCCAGCCAGCCGGAGGCATTAACGAAGTTATGCCTTTCGTCGCGACTTACGTCATCGGTTACGGTATAGCTGAGGGATGCGAGCCCTTTGGATTCGTCGAAGATCAATTTCCGACCCGTATTTGCGAATGCAAAGTAGCGGGCAGAGTTGTGACAAAAAGCGCGGAGGTTTTTTGACGCAACCAGTAGCACACCAAACGAGCCATAGGTCGTGGCGTGAATGTTTTCAGCGAACTTAATGCCGAACATCATGCCTTGGTCTGTTTGGGCGATTTTCTTAATCAGACTGTTAAATGTGGCTTGCGGGATTCTACGATCCTGCAGGCCGCTTGAGGGGTCAATATTGGCTGCGCTCAGCAACTCGTCGATATTCAGATTGAGTGAACGCAGGGTGTCGATGACACCTTGCAGTGATGCTGAAGAGATTGACGTTCCAGAATTCTGAGGAAGCATGGGTTTCAAGTAGCATTCAGTGAGAGAAATCTACACCGATCTCCCATGAATGGAAAGTAACGGTGCTTAGTCGTCCTGAGCGTATTCTGCGCGATCGAACAGATCCAGGTTGTCGTCGACGCTGACAGCGAGAGGTCGCCTGAGAACGACGGTATCTTCATCCGTTGGAATCATGAACTCCCATAGCGTTGCAGGCAGCTCACTGCCTAGTGTCTTGCGCTTTAAAGCATCCCAATCAACCTGCTCGATGGGTGTGATGCTAGATGTATCATCCATATCAAGAGCGGCCATAAGCTTTGATATCGTAGTCTCAATGAAAGCCATTTTTGCCTCTGCGACCGAGGATGAGCGAATCCCAGAGGAACGCAGATCGTCACTGTCAGAGCGAGCTTGATCGTCAAACCAGCGCAATGCGGCAGGTAGACGAGTCTGCATTGCGTCTCGCATATCCTGTTTGGCTTCATCGGTGGCCGATTTTAGCCAACCTTCAAGGCCGAGCCTGTGAAAATAGAGCTCTTTCCCAAAGTGAGTCACCATACCCGCTACGCCTGGGTGCACGCTGGCTCTAAATGTGTTCAACATCTGCCAGATTGCACCTTCGGCAATAAAGGTAGTTATAAGAAAATCACCCCAGTTCTCGGGTGGGGTCGAAAGCATTTCCATGTCGTGAATCTGGCTAGGTCCTCGACCGAACTCTAGCTGATGTTCTGGGAGGTCCATTTCGTCTTCAAGAAACCTGAATAACGCGCGCGTGTGACCCAAGGTGTCCTGTGCCATCCCAGCGAATGCCGTGCAATCGGTCAGTGATCTGCCGTTCAACATGACTTTTATGTACCAGTGGCCGAGAACCCAGTCAGTGTCTGCGATGCACAACATCTCCGCGATAAATTCATCTCTGTTCTGCTCTAGCATTTTTCTCTCCTATTCGCTGTCAGGCAACTTGCCCTGCCATTTCATCCAACCGAATGTGCTCTTACAATCGTCACATTGCATAGAAACCTCAGACACGGTTCCACCGAATGGGCTGATGACATGGGTGTTGCCCGATTCGCACCAGGGACATTCAATTTCACCATCATAGCGTTCATTAAATGGATTCTGATTTTCGATATCTGGTCCGATCATAGGTCAGGCAACGCCAGGAATTTCATTGGCGGCAATAATCTGGACGACCTGATCCCGTCTGACCATACACATTTCAACCCATGGTTTTTCGGAATACATCAACCGAGCCTGGGAAGTCGCCATTTCGGTATTCGGTGCACTTAAGCAACCAATATGAGCCAGAGGACCATCGAGCTTCTCTCTTGCAAAAACCTCGTAGTAGTCGTATTCGGTTGTTAGCAATGCTGTTTTACGTTTTACCAGGCTCATCGGTGCATCTCCTTAGATAACATATCCATGTTCCTTGGCGATCAATCGTGCTTCCGGTTTAATGTCGTCGCGATTCCAGGCGTGATGCCATTCGACACTCACCTTGACTCGTGTTACTCCTTCCATCGGTGATAGTGCTTGTTTGATATCATTTTGAATCAGGTCCCATGCTGGACATCCGACGCAGGGGAAGACGAGACCAATATCGACCTTACCTTGGTCGGAAACCTCCACGCGTCGCACCATCCCCATATCTGGCAGACTGACGTTCATGTGAGGGTCGTAGACCTCTTCGAGAGCAGCTTTGACCTCTTCAATGGTTACCACAGGTTGGCACCCCACTCTTCGCGCTGCAGTCGTTCATAGCAGGCTGGTCGCATTGGGCCACCGCTCTTGAAGTTGCCAATAGCCCGATCCCAGGTGGTTTCTTCCCATTCCCAGTCGTGGGTATCTGGATCGAATGTCATTGGATAGGGCATATCGGTAATTTCGTAGTCACCTGACTCTTCATTAAATCGGGCAGGTACATTTAGACCAATTCGATCTGCAAATTTGACGGCTGATTTCAGCCACTTCTCTCGCATGGTGTCGTTGGTCCAGGCGCGTACCTTATAGGTCAATTGATCCGGGTGTCCTTTGAGGTGATCGGGGCGGCCGTACCAGTGATAACCCCAGGGAAAGATCCATCGGACCGCATCGTTGACGAGCTTCTTGGTTTCCTCGGTCTGGTTGAGGTAATACTCAGTCCACATGGCGCCATGTCTAAAATGGTAAGCCTCTTCGAAATTAACTTTCTTTAGAGTACGGCGGTAGGGCGCAAAACTGCAGTTTAGTTCCAGATCCCAGGTGGTGAATCTACCGGCACGATCGAGGAATGCCTGGGCAACAACGAACTCCGCGTAGTTTCTGACGGGAAACTCCATGATAGGCAAGGACCAGTATTTTCGTGGGTCCGCTTCAAACGCCAGTTTCTGCATATCGACGCCGAATCGTTCGTACAACATGCCCTGTTGGTGGGCGTGGCCAACTTCGTCCTGAATCGTACCACATAACGCGACTTTGGCACCGATATCCGGGGCGACCCTGAAGGCGGTGTAGGCCCAGGTCAAGACGGTTACTTCGCTCTGAGCTGCGATCTCAAGAGTGCGTAGCAGGATTGCTCGATATCGAGGTGTTAACTCATCCATATCCTCGATAAGTTCGCCAGCCTCCAATCGAGCCAGCAGGTCAATTTCTGCCTGTTCTTCCACGCTTACCGTTGCATCGCTCATTGTCTTCTCGCTTTGAATTTCAGTTGTCAATTTATCATTCGTTCCTGGTTGTGCCAAAAGCCGGTACGAAGGGCTTGTTTATCGATTTTGCCTAGTGATGTTAACGGCAGTTCATTTACAAAGTGGATTTCTTTGGGTGCCTGAACCGGTCCCTTCTTGTCCTTGACCAGCTCCATCAGATCATCGCCGCTGCCAGTTTCGCCGGTTTTCCAGACGACGAAGGCGACAACGCGTTCACCCCATTTTTCATCGGGAGCCCCAATGACGGCACTGTTTGCGACAGCAGGGTGGCTGTGGAGTACGTTTTCAACTTCTTTCGGATAAACGTTGAAACCGCCAGAGATGATCATGTCCTTGGCCCGGTCGACAAGGTAGATGAAACCTTCTTCATCCTTTCGTCCGAGGTCCCCGGTACGTAACCATCCGTTATCTAGTGTCTGTTGCGTAGCCTCTGGCTGCTTCCAGTAGCCAGACATGACCGAAGGGCCGCGAGCGCAAACCTCGGCGATTTCTCCGACCGGAACAGGTAGGTTATCTTCGTTAAGGATCTCTGTCTGCATACCAGCAGGTGCACGACCACATGAGAGGAAGCGCTCTTGCTTTAGAATATCGTGTTCAGATTTTCGCATCATGGTCAGGTGGATATTCTCGGTCTGGCCGTAGCATTGCATCATCACGGGGCCAAAAAGATGTAAGGCATCTCGCAGTCGCGGCGGCGCCATCGGCGCCGATGCATAGACCAGTAACTCCAGATTTGAGAGGTCAGCGTCCTGCGTTCCAGGATGATCCAGCAATGCATAAATCATCGTTGGCACCAGAAACAGCGTATTGATACCGCCTTCGATCAGCTCGATGATTCTATCGGGGTCAAATCCCGGTAGCAGGGTAATCGTACCGCCTTTCAACAATGTCGGTGCGACCAGGAAACCGGCTGCATGGCTGATGGGTGAACAAGCTAGATAGCTAATCTGCTCGGGCCATTCCCATTCTGCAGCGGATATCAGGCAGGAGGCTGCCATATTGGCCTGGGTCAGGATCACACCCTTTGGCTGACCTGTGGTTCCACCTGTGTAGGTCAACCAGGAAATATCTGTTGGACTGGAGGCGTTCAATCGTGCAGGGTCAGTCACCGACGTTGCGATATCGACTAAATCGGCAGCGTAGTCGCACGTGCCAAGACTGAGCACGGTCCAGGTACCGTCGACCAGGTCACGACCTCTTGTCTCAAAACCAATTGTGTCGACAACCAATATTGAGATCTCCGCATCCTTCAAGATGAATCTTTGATCATCCAGAGATCCCATGGGATGGAGCGGAGTGTATCTGGCTCCCAGTACCATGGCAGCGATCATGGTGACAAATCCATCGATTCGATTGGAGGCCAGCTGAGCCAGTCCTTGCCCCCTTTGTAAACCGTTGGTGGCGAGAACGTCTGCAAACTGCCAAATTCGTTGCTCCAGGGTCTCGTAGGTCAGAGTTAAGCCTGTTGCATCGACTAGGGCTACTCGATCAGGCCAGCGACGCAAGCCTTGCATTACAAGGTCAGCATAGCCAGGGCTCTGGTGGAGAGGATCATGTGTTGATGCGTTGGTTGGGCTCGGCATAACTTATTTTTGAGATTGAGTTGAAGACAGGTTAAACCTCGCGAAAAACCGAGCCTATGTCAAAAACGGCAAGTTGCTAGTCTTGTGTCGCGGACAGAATCGAATTGCGATATTCCATCGGTGAAACACCAGTCCATTTCTTAAAAGCCCGGGAAAAGTTGGCGGTGTCTGAAAAACCAATCAGATAGGCGATCTCGTAAATTGGGATGCCCTGATGAATATATTGTTCGGCGAGCCGTTGTCTGGTGGTATCGAGTACCTGGCGATAGGTTGTGCCGGTGGCTTCGAGCTTGTTGTAAAGCGTGCGTGTGCTGATGTTTAACGCCTCGGCCACTTTTTCTTTGGCCGAAACTCCTGTTGGCAAAAGTCTGATGAGTTCGTTGGTAACCCGGGTTGGAAAATCAAGCCGATCGATCTTGTCGAGGTACTCGATGGTGAGTTGTTCATACATTTCCGCCAATTCCGGGTTGGCGCTTGTCAGTTCTTCCTCGAGCACGTCTGCTTGGAACGCGAGTTCAGTGTGTTCAGCATTGAATTCAATGCTGCATCTAAAAAATTTCTCGTAGAGGTCCTCGACACCCGTCGGTGTTGGTCTGGCAAGCTTGACACTGATGAGCGGTAGTTCGTGATGCAGAGCAAGACGCAGTATGGTGGTTACAAATGAAGCGATACCGTCTTCGCGTGATCCCGGGAACGTCTGGTTGGTCGATCTGATAGCTCTCAGGTGGTAGATCCCATCAGCATCGACTTCCCCCTCAAGGCGATTATTGGTGGTTACTACCCGGTAGTACTTGATGAATCGGTCAAGGTATTGGCCAAGCGTATCGCTGCAGTACATCGCAATACCTAGAGAATAAAACGTGGTCGGGTGGATGAAACGGGCAATGGTGAGCCCTATGGCCGGGTCAGAGCTCGTCTCTTCGATAAGCTCCAGCAGCTTTTTAAAGGAGTCCGCAGGCATTCTTACCCCAGGATCGCTAAGCCCTGTGACATCAATCCCGGCTTTGCTGAACAAAGGCTCTGGATCAATACCTTCAGCCTGCAACGTCTGTGCAATGACGGTGCCGATGGGGCCGATTGTCGAATATTCCGGGGCGATCATAGATTCATACTCTCTCATTTGAAATTTGACCATATCCGGGCGCTGCAAGGCAAAGATATATCTGTCCGTCAGGACTTGTGATCTTCTTGAATTGATAACAGATAATAAGTGGTTTTTACTGGATACTGCGTGGCATTAGATAGGAGAAGACAGTTTGAGTGCAGTAGGTGACGACTGGCCCAGGGCCTTACGAAAATGCGTGAATCCTTCGGATTTGAGGTCATTGGCGAAGAAACGGCTGCCGTTTCCCATTTTCGATCATATCGATGGTGGTTGTGATGATGAGGTAACACTTGCGGCCAACCAGAAGGAATTCGGTCGATACCAGTTGATACCGCACTATTGCAGCGGTGTCGATGTGGTTGATGCCTCGACCACGGTTCTCGGTCAAAAACTTGAATGGCCCTTTTTTGCAGGCCCGGCTGGTGGTTTGAAGTACCTGCATCCGGCTGGCGAAATTGGTATGGCCCGCGCCGCGCATAATCTTGGCACTGCCTACAGTATGTCCGGATTCACCAACACCCAGCCTGAAGATATAGCAGCTTCAGCAAATGAGGGGCCTCGGTTTTTTCAGATGCAACCCTGCCGATCACGTGAAGTCATGGCAGATATGATTCAGCTGGCTAAGGATTGTGGCTACAAGGCGCTTATCGTCACAGTTGATAACCCTATTCATGGAAACCGCGAACGCGATGCAAGAAGCGGGTTTGGCCTGCCATCCAATTTTTCTCTTAAAGGCTGGCTGTCGATTATGAGTCACCCCTGGTGGGCTATTCGAACTTTGCCTCTTCCCGGATTCGGTCTCTACGACAAGTACATGGATCAGCCCGGTGACCTTAACTGGTTGGGTGAACAGCTTATCACCAACATCACATTCGAGGACCTGTCGTGGATCAGAAGTCAGTGGGATGGACCGTTCGCAGTCAAAGGGCTGGTCGGTGTTCAGGACAACCGGCGAGCGGTCGATTGCGGTGTCAGCGCTGTCATTTTATCCAATCAAGGTGCTCGCCACTTCGATACGGCACCAGCGACGATTGAAATGTTGCCCGAAGTTGTTGATGCAGTCGGCGACAAAATTGAAGTCATTCTGGATAGTGGTATCAGGCGCGGCACCGACATATTGAAGGCAGTCGCACTCGGCGCTACGGCCTGCACAGGTGCCAGGACCAATTGTTATGCACTGGCGGCTGGTGGCCAGCGCGGAGTCGAAAGGGCGCTGTCATTGTTGCGATCGGAGGTCGAGCGGGACATGGTGTTTCTCGGTGCAGCAACGTTATCTGATGTTGATCATACGCGGATCAGGCGTGCAGCCAGTCATGATTAGCCTTTCCAGCTACGATGACTTTGTTGCCCGAGAAGGCGAACTGCTATTTAAATCTGACCCCATTGCCATCACGAAAGAAATGATCCACGCGTTTTGCACGTCGATCGATCAGATGGACTGGTTCCATTTCGATGAGGAGCAGGCGACAGAAGCCTTTGGCGGCATCATTGCCCCTGGAACAATGACTATCACGCTGATACACCCTGCTTACTTCCGGGAAGTCCAGCTTGAGGGGCTGAGGGCTTTGTTCCTTGGCCTTGATCGATTCCGCGTTATCGGCCCGCTCAAGGCGGGTGCGGAAATTGTTCTCGAATTCGGGGTTCAGAAAGCCGAGGTAAGGAGCGAGGGGTTCGCTGTCTATTATGATTTTACCTGGAGAGATAATGCGTCCGATGATGAAATTTCTGTCGGCACCACAATCATCCGTTACTGGCCCATGTGATCTCTGACTCACGGGGTGCACGAATTGATAAGCTTTTTCAACGTTAATAGCTCTAGTATCTGATCTGGGCAAACTGAACCGACAGGATCAACCTTATGACCAACCTGGCAGTTACACTCGACGATCGTTATATATTTGATGACGGTCGTATCTATGTCACGGGTACTCAGGCACTGGTCCGGCTGATGTTGGTCCAACGGCGACGCGATGAGGCGCAGGGGCTCAATACTGCAGGTTTCGTCTCAGGTTATCGGGGCTCCCCGATGACAGCAATCGACCAGGAACTATGGCGTGCCAAGGATCACCTCGAATCTCACCATATCAATTTCTGGCCAGCTGTTAATGAACATATGGCGGCAACGGCCGTATGGGGTAGCCAACAGGTTCATTATCACAATGATGCCAGGTACGACGGTGTCTTTGGTATGTGGTATGGAAAAGGCCCAGGGCTGGATCAAAGTCTTGATGCCATCAGACAGGCCAACTATCACGGTACCGCGAAAAAAGGTGGCGTGCTCGTACTGGTAGGAGATGATCCTGCCATGCGATCGACTGTCGATGCCTACCACTCGGAACTACTGTTCGAAGACCTGTTAATGCCTGTTCTGTACCCGGCAGATATCCAGGAGGTGTTGGATATGGGGCTGTACGGGATTGCCATGTCGAGATTTTCAGGTGCATGGTTGGGGTACAAGCTTTTACCCGAAACTATCGAAGCCGCGGCATCAATTCGAGCCGGATACGATGACCTGAAAATTGAAATACCGGAATTTGAGTTTCCCGCAGATGGCGTGAATTCTCGAAATGGCGACATGTGGTTCAACCAGGAAAACCGCATCAGGCGATTCAAACTTCCAGCAGCTGTGGCCTTTGCGCGGGCCAACAAGCTTAATCGCGTGACACATGATTCAGGTCATGCACGGTTCGGTATTGCTGCAATGGGTAAGACGTGGCGAGATACGCTGCAGGCTTTAAATGAACTCGGTCTCGATGAAAATCGTCTGCGGCAGCTAGGTGTCAGAGTCTTAAAAGTCGCGATGCCTTTTCCCGTTGATAACGAAACCTACAGGGAGTTTGCCGAAGGCCTGGAAGAGATTCTTGTCATCGAGGACAAAAGAGAGCAGATCGAGAATGCGATTCGAAGGATCTGTTATACGATGGAGAGCAGACCCAGAGTCGTCGGTCGTCATGATGAGACAGGAAAATTACTCGTTGATGATGTTGGCGAACTGCATGCTGACAAGATCGCCAGGGTCATTGCGAAGCGGATAGGTTATTTTCATCAGTCAGAAGACATGGATCAGCGTCTTCGATTCCTTGCGGAAAAAGAGCGGCAGGCGATTGATCGGCCACCCGCGGAAATCAACCGGATGCCTTACTTTTGCTCTGGTTGTCCGCACAACACATCGACCAGGGTGCCGGAAGGCAGTCGGTCAAATGGCGGTGTTGGCTGTCACTTCATGGCTTACTGGATGGACCGGGATGTTGGTTATGCCACACAAATGGGCGGAGAAGGTATTCCCTGGGTTGGTCAGGCACCCTTTGTCGAAACTGATCACATTTTTCAGCAGTTGGGTGATGGTACCTACTATCATTCAGGCTTGATTGCGATCCGTGCCGCAGTGGCGGCCGGTGTCAATATCACTTATAAAATTCTATTCAACGATGCGGTGGCGATGACTGGTGGCCAGCCGATCGACGGTCCGTTAACGGTCCCGCAGATTTCCCACCAGGTTCACAACGAGGGAGCCAAACGGATCGCCATCGTGACCGATGAGCCCGACAAATATGACAGGAGCCAGTTCGCACCGGGCGTAACCATCAGACATCGTTCTGACCTGGATTATGTTCAACGTGAACTTCGGCAGATAACAGGTACGACGATTCTCATTTATGACCAGACCTGCGCCGCCGAGAAACGCCGCCGTCGCAAACGCGGAACGTTTCCCGATCCGGCGAAAAGGATGTTTATCAACGATCGGGTCTGTGAAGGTTGTGGCGACTGCAGTGTTAAATCCAACTGTGTTTCTGTTCTGCCCATCGATACTGCGTTCGGCAAGAAACGACGAATCGATCAGTCGTCCTGTAACAAGGATTTTTCATGCAACGAGGGATTCTGCCCTAGTTTTGTCACGGTTTATGGCGGAGCGTTGAAGAAAGGTCGTGGTATCGGCGACGTCCCTGACGCGCTTCGGCTGTTACCCGAGCCGACATTACCAGACCTGCCTGATGGTGGGAGCTACGGCATTCTGATTGGTGGTGTTGGCGGGACCGGTGTTGTCACAATCGGTGCGTTGCTTGGAATGGCCTCTCACATAGACGAACGGGGTGTATCGATTGTTGATCAGTTGGGTTTCGCTCAAAAGGGCGGCGCAGTTATGACGCATATTCGTATCGCCAGATCTCCGGAAAATATTAACTCTGCGCGGCTGAATGCTGGCGGCGCTGATCTCCTGATTGGCTGCGATGCCATGGTGGTCAGCGGCGATGAGGCATTGAATACCCTGTCACAACGAACTCATGCCGTGTTGAATACACACAAAGCCATAACGGGCGATTTTGTCTTGAATCCCGACCTTGAGTATCCGAGTGATTCGATCGAGGCGAGGCTGCTTGATGGGCTGGGTAATTCGAATGCAACGTTCCTGGACGCATCCAGTCTCGCAACCCAGCTCCTTGGGGACTCCATCGGCAGTAATCTGTTCCTCGTGGGTTACGCCTGGCAAAAAGGTTTGATTCCTGTCTCAAAGGCCGCCATACACAAAGCGATTGAGCTGAATGGTGTCAAAGTCGAATGGAACATCGAGGCCTTTGACTGGGGTAGACGCGCTGCACATAACCTCAATGCAGTCCTTGAAGTTGCCAATGACGAGGTCATGCCTGAAGAGCAAACGGCGGAAACACTTGATGAACTTTTGAGCTTTTTCAGTAATGAACTGGTCAGCTATCAGAACGACGCCTATGCGAAAAAGTTTCACGATGCTGTGCAACGGGTCAGGACGAAAGAGCTGGAGATTGAACCGGCCTCGGAGAGGTTTTCGCGGGCAGTTGCTATAAACCTCTACAAGCTGATGGCGTACAAGGATGAATACGAGGTGGCTCGGCTATACAGTGACCCTGCATTTAAAGCCAAACTTGCGGCGCAGTTCGAAGGTGATTTTCGGCTCGAGTTTAATATGTCTCCTCCCGCTATTGCCCCTAGGGATAAAGTTACAGGGCTGCCGAAGAAAATCACGCTCGGTAGCTGGATGCTGCCTGCATTTGGGCTGTTGGCAAAATTCAAATTTCTACGCGCCACAGCATTGGACTTTTTCGGCCACACGGATGAACGAAGAACGGAGCGTCGTCTTATCGAAGAATATCTGGCGACACTCGAAGATCTCATTGAGAAGCTTGGGGTAGACAACCTTGACGCAGCGGTTGACATCGCCAGTATTCCACAAATGATAAAAGGCTACGGCCATGTCAAAGATCTCAACGTGTTGGAGGCAGAACAGCGTCGACGAGTCTTGTTGGATAACTGGCACAATCGGGTATTTGTCAAAGCGGCATAGGGAGGAAACATGTCAGCGGAACAGAAAGTTAGGGAACTTGGGCTGGTGTTGCCACCACCACTGCAACTGCCAGCGGGTGTGTCGGTACCGCTTGTGATGGTGAAAGTCATCGATAAACGAGTAATAGTCTCCGGACATGGCCCTCAGAATGATGACGGGTCCATCGCGGAACCGCTCGGTCAGGTTGGCGGCGAAGTCACACTTGAAGAAGGTTTTGAGGCTGCGAAGAGGGTTGCACTGACCATGATGGGAACGCTGCAACGAGAGCTTGGCAGCCTCGATGAAATCAAGAGCTGGGTAAAAGTGTTTGGCATGGTGAACTCTGCGCCTGGTTTTACAGGCCAGACGCCTGTGATCAATGGCTTCTCTCAAACCATTATCGAAGTATTTGGTGAAGAGGTCGGTCTGGCGGCGCGATCTGCGGTCGGCATGGCAGGTCTGCCATTTAATATTCCAGTTGAGGTCGAGGCAGAACTCGAACTCAAGTAGCCAGACGGCAAAACATGACTGACACACACCCGACCAGCACTCACTGGGGTAATTATCTTGTCGAGTCTGATGGTGAGCAGCTGATATCGGTAAGAACCTATGACGCTGACAAAGAACCGACAGCCATTGGTCAGTCGTTGCTCGATGCGATGGACCCGAGGGTCCGCATTTCTCAGCCGATGGTGCGCCAGGGCTTTTTTGACAACCCTGATTCTGAAGATCATACGGGCAGGGGCCAGGAACCGTTTGTTGCCGTTAGCTGGGATCAGGCATTGGATCTCGCGGCATCGGCCTTAAGAAAAACTTTCGATTCGAACGGTCCCGACAGTATCTTTGGTGGTTCGTATGGCTGGGCGAGTGCAGGCAGGTTCCACCATGCTCAAAGTCAGGTCCATCGGTTTCTGGGTTTGCTTGGGGGATACGTTACCTCGGTAAACAGTTACTCAACCGCTGCGGCTGAAGTCATTGTTCAGCACGTTCTGGCGATGCCTGTGCTGCAATTAGTTCGGGAAGCACCGAGCCCTGAAGAGATTGCTGAGCATTGCCGAACAGCAATTTTCTTTGGTGGCGCAGCGTTAAAAAATACCCAGGTAAATGCCGGTGGCATCGGCTGCCATAATCCGCGCGAGCAGCTGATGAAGCTGAAGCAAGCTGGTGTCAGGGTCGTAAACATTAGTCCTATCCAGGACGATCTATTGCCGGAACTGGGTGCCGACTGGCTCGCCTGCAGGCCAGGCACTGACGTTGCAATTATGTTGGGTATGGCTCACACGCTCGTCGCTGAAGACCGACATGATTTAGAGTTTCTAGATCGTTATACAGTCGGATTCGAGAAATTCCTGCCCTATCTCATGGGCGACAACGATGGCGTCCCAAAATCGGCGGAGTGGGCTAGTGAAATATCGGAGATCCCAGCAGATACGATTAAAGAACTTGCACGGCAGGCGGCTGAGCACAGAAGTCTTTTGGGCATCAGCTGGTCCCTGCAGCGTCAGGAGTACGGTGAGCAAACCTGGTGGATGATCACGACACTCACGGCAATGCTGGGACATATCGGCCAGCCGGGTGGTGGGCTTGGCTACGGCTATGGCTGTATTCACAACATGGGCTTTGGTGGCAGGAAAATTCCAAATTTCAGGCTGGGTGCCCTCGGTATGGAAATCGGTCAGCGAGGCAAACCGGTCAATGCCTATATCCCGGTAGCTCGGCATACAGACATGCTGAGAAACCCTGGAAAATCCTATCGGTATAATGGGCAGACGTTGACCTATCCAGACATCAAGGTCATTTACTGGGCAGGCGGCAATCCGTTTCATCATCATCAGGACCTGTCTGAACTCCGCTCTGCCTGGCAGAAGCCGGAAACCATCATCATCAATGAAGCCTTCTGGACGGCTACTGCCCGTCATGCGGACATTATCTTCCCCATAACGACGACACTTGAGAGAGAGGACTTCGGCGGTAGCAGTTATGACACTTATCTAACGCCAATGCGCAAAGCGGTCAGTCCTTTTGGTGAGTCTCGGGATGACTATGAGGTATTTGCGGGGTTGGCGGCCAGGCTCGGTTTTGAAGAGGGATTCACACAAGGCAAAAATGCCGCCGAATGGGTCCGCCAGCTCTATGAAGATACCCGGAATAATGCTGCTGGGGTTGATATCGAGCTGCCGGAATTCAATGAGTTCTGGTCCGGTGAGCAGATTGATCTGAGCTCTCAACTTCCTGATGCGAAGTACGCGCTTGAGAAGTTTAGGCGTGACCCTGTGGCCCACCCACTGCAAACCCCATCAGGGAAGATTGAGATTTTCTCGGAAACGATAGCTTCTTTCAAAGATACCAACTGTGCCGGTCACCCGAGTTGGTATGAACATACTGAATGGTTGGGCGGGGACAGGGCGCATGATTATCCGCTGCACCTGATTTCGAATCAGCCAAGAACAAGATTGCACAGTCAGTACGATCACGCCCGGACCAGTACTGATCGAAAAATTAAGGGTAGAGAGCGGGCGCGTATGAACTCGAACGATGCGGAGGCACGTGGTGTTTCAGATGATGACGTGGTGCGAGTCTTCAACAATCGTGGCGCCACCCTCGTTGGAGTAGAGATCAGTGATCACATCCGGCAAGGCGTCATAGAGGTACCTACCGGTGCCTGGTACGACCCTCAGATGGTCGGCAACCAAGAAGTTGATGTTCATGGTAATCCCAATGCGGTAACAAAAGATGTCGGCACCTCAACGATTGCCCAGGGTTGTTCTGCACACAGCTGTCTTGTTGAGGTTGAGTTGTTCGAAGATGAGCTTCCCGATATCACTGTGCACTCATTGCCGGATTTGGCTTAATAAAAGATTTTTAAATCAATGAGTTATGGAGAATGTGTCGTTTGCTGATCGCGCCCAGTGTTCGAAACCAGTCATTTGCCTGTTTTGATGTCTTGTAGATGACGCGGAAATGGTCAACTACATAATACACGATTAGACAAAATCCGTGGTCTAAATGACAAATCAGAACAATCGTCCTCATTTAGACTTTGTAGAAACAACACCCAAGGGGGAATTATGTCTTTAAGAAAGTTGCTCGCAGCGTCTCTGCTGGTGAGTCTTTCAACTACAGCGTCGGCCGATGTTGTACTGGAAGAAGTTATTGTAACTGCAACCAAGCGCTCGGAAAGCACACAGAATATTGCGCTTTCAATTGAGACCGTATCTGGTGAAACCATGGAGGATATGGGAATCACTGATTTCTCGGAGCTCCAGTCTACGGTGCCAAATCTGAATGTTGGCGGTGGTATCACAGCGAGTGCCATTGTGATTAGAGGTCTGGGTTCTGGGCAGGAACGTTCTTTTGAACAATCAGTCGGTATGTTCATTGATGGCATGTATATGCCTCGCAACAGAATGTATCTGTCTCCATTCTTCGATGTCGCACGTGTTGAGGTAGCCAGAGGCCCTCAGTCGGTGGTTCATGGGTTGAACTCAACCGCAGGTGCAATCAGTATCGTAACGAACAAGACACAACCAGGTGATCCGTTTTTTGCTGACGTTATGATCGATACTGAAACCGAGTTTGGTGGCGAATCTGCTCAATTGGTATTAGGTGGCTCACTGGGCGAGAGACTGGGTATTCGAGCGGCGATCAAGGCCAGCGATCGAGATGGCTACTATGAAAACTCATTTACTGGCGAAGATGAAGGAGACCTCGAAGATGAGCTCTTCCGAATCAGTGCGGTATGGGACATCTCAGATAGCGCCGCGCTGACTGTTAAATACGAATCTGCTGAGCGCACGCTAGATGGCAATATCGGCGAAATGTTTGATTTTGATGGCGGTCTTGCGACGGAGCCAAATGATAACCGCTTGAATTACGTGCGATCTTCTAACGGTTGTCATAACGATACGAGCGGATTCTCCGCGCAAATGACAGTTCCGGGTATCAATCCTGATACGTGCCCGACGCAGACGACAGATCTCGAAACGATCATTGCCAACCTGGAAATTCAGCTTGAAAACCATGTTTTGACGGCGATGATTGGGCATTCTGAGTTTGAATTTGATTTCACGGTTGATCTGGATACCAACTCAGACGCGTTTATTGACGCGTCTATTGATGAAGACTTCGAATCGGATGCCATCGAAATACGTTTGACGAGTAGCAAGGGTAATAAGATCGATTATATGGTCGGTATCTATTATCACGACTACAACACCACTAACGATCAACCGGCTCAATACGGTCCTGCCTTGTTCGGCGGGCTGTTGAGTTCTTTCGGACCTTTTGGTGCGGATCTTCTGATTCATACTTCATCCTTGTTTGATCAAAGCTCTGAGCTTCGTTCTGTATTCGGTCAGGCGACATTTAATGTAAGCGATTCGGTGAGTGTGACTGCTGGTCTGCGATATACTGATGAAGACAAAGACTCAAAGTACGACACTGAATGTGCTCTGGGTTATATTGCGACACAAACGATTGTAGACACACCATTGCCAGGTACTCTGGGTCTATGTTCCACAAACCCAGCATCTGTTGGGCTCGAAGTTGATCGCAGCAGCGACAACCTCCTGCCCGAGCTGGCCGTTCATTGGGAAGTCAATGACAACGCGATGATTTACTTCAAGGGTGGTCGAAGTGCAAAAAGTGGTGGTTTCACTTCTGCCCAGCGAAACCCGCCAACCACGTGGAGTCCTTCTGATCAGGAATACGATGACGAGACGACGACAGGTTTCGAGATTGGTCTGAAGTCTCGATGGATGGACAATCGATTGGAATTAAACGCAGCGCTGTATGACACAGAGTTTGATGACCTACAGGTCAATACATTTACGCCGGTAGATGGTGTCATCGTGCAGAATGTCACGAACGCAGCAACAGCAACTTCGACGGGTCTTGAATTGGATCTTCGATTTGCGGCGACCGAAAATCTCGAACTCGGCGGCTCCTGGGCATTCCAGAATGCAGAGTACGATTCTTTCGACAATGGCACCTGTAACATTACCAGCGGACTCACGAGCCCTTGTGATCAGTCTGGAAAGACTCTGCACCTGGCACCTGACTGGTCAGGTCGTCTTTATGCGGATCTTGTGATGCCAATGACCGGTACCATTAACTTTGTTGCGAACCTGAGCGTCTCCTTGAGCGACGAATACTACACTGATGGAGCACTTGAGCCAGCAGGTAAGCAGGATTCCTGGACCAAGGTTGATGCGCGCCTGGGTATTCAAGCAGCAGATGGCCGCTGGAGCCTCGCGGTGGTTGGTAGAAACCTGGGTGATGAAAGAGTACTGTCTCAGTCACAGTCGTTTTTCAATTCATTCCTGGTGCCAACCTATCTTGGTTATCTCGAGCCACCACGAACTATTATGGTTCAGGCGAGATTCCGCCTCGGAGGAGAATAGTCCCCCCAAATCTAGAGTTTGCTCTGGATGCGAAAAAGGGTTCGGCGCCTTTTTTTGTTTCAGGTCCATCGATTTGCCGAAAATACCTGTTCCCAGTAATTCTCTGTTGCTAGGCTGGTATCGTAGTTGATGAGTCTGGAGATCTGTGTGTCCCGAATAGCGCTATTAGCCCTGGCGATTTTGATATCGCCTTATGTGAGTGCCAAGACTTATGACCTGGTTATTTCGGGTGGTCGCGTCATCGATCCGGAATCAGGGCTGGATGCTGAACGAAATATTGGCGTCTCTGAAGATAAAATCAGCAGGATCAGCAAGAAGCAACTTAAAGGCAATCGAGTCATTGACGCGACCGGCCTCGTTGTAGCCCCAGGGTTCATAGATACCCACACCCATGGACAGACTCAGTTTGGCAGTAAGTTGATGTTGCGTGATGGTGTTACAACCACCCTGGATCTGGAAGTCGGAGGCATCAACATCAACGATTGGTATGTCAAACGGAAAGGAAAGTGGCAAACCAACTACGGCATAACCGTCTCTCATGAGTATTTGCGTATGGTCGTGCTCGATGGCTTAGAGCTTGAAGAGCCTCTGGACGCACAACGAATCGGCCCGATCAGAGCAGAGGCGGAAAGAAACAATGGTGTACCTGATTTTGCAGTGACCAGGCCTAGTCTCGAACAACTCAATGATATCGTCCGGCGCCTCGACGAAGAGCTGCAACAGGGCGGGCTGGGCTTGGGCTCTACCATTGGATATATGATCGAAGGCGTGACAACCGAGGAAATGTGGGAGCTACAAAAACTTGCGGCTGCATTTGGCAGGGGCACATACAGCCATGTCAGGTTCCTTGGTAACAACTTGCCCCCTAGCGAAGGAACGTTGGGTTTGGCTGAAGCCTTAGCCAATGCGTTAGCATTGAATGCGCCATTCATGGCGGTTCATGACAACAACCAAGGCTGGTGGGAAAACGAAGATAAATTGGCAGCTGCGAGGCAGCAAGGGTTCAATGTCTGGTCTGAGTATTATCCGTACGTTGCAGGGTCAGGTCCTATCGGCTCTGAGTTTCTAAGACCAGAAGTGTTTCTCAAGGAATGGCGGGCAGAATATGAGACATGGATGATGGACCCCGCCACTGGAGAGTTTTATACCGAACAGACCTATCAGGAGAAGCGCGCGGAAAATCCTGGTTATATCGTTGTTGTTTTTCTGCATCCGAGGAAAGCCTGGCTCAGACAATGGCTGATGCGACAGCATGCGATCGTTGGTAGTGACGGTATGCCGACGACAGATGTCGATGGCAATGATCTTTCCTGGAATTCTCCTTATGAAGATTTTGTTGGCCATCCACGGACAGCCGGTAGCCATGCAAGAGTCTTGAGGCTCGGGAGAGAAGAGGGTGTACCTCTTGAACAGTCAATCAGACAGCTTAGCTTTTGGGCGGCTCTACATCTGGGTGAGGCAGGCATCGAATCGATGCAGGATCGGGGTCGCCTGCAGGAAGGTCTGATCGCTGATATCACGATTTTCGACCCCAATGCTGTGACCGACAATGCCGAATATACATTGGGCAAGAATGGATCGCCGTCGACAGGGATACCCTATGTGATTGTCAGCGGAGAAGTCATTGTCGATAACTCAGTTGTGCAGCAGGTATACCCCGGTCAACCCATTCGTTACGAACCAACTGAGAAAAGCCATTACCGCGAAATCGTTGGTAATTGATAGGGCTATGAAGTTGTGTTCCGGAACTCGCGAGGTGAAACACCCAGCCAGCGTTTGAACGCACGTGTAAAATTGCTGCAGTCCGAAAAGCCCAGCATGTAGGCGACTTCATCAACTGACATGTCAGGGTCTGACAGGTGAAGCTTTGCGAGCTCCGTGCGTGTTTCGTCAAGTAACTCTTGATAGCTGGTACCGGCAGCCTTCAGCTTCTTCTGAAAAGCGCTTTCACTCATTGCCAGGGATCTTGCGACCTTTTTCCTGCTGCAATCACCAGCGGGCAGGAAATCAATCAGGCGGGCATAGACTTGCTCTGGCAGATCCAGCTTTCGCATCTTCTCAAGGACACTCATCGCCAATTGGTCATTATGCATTGCGATGTCTGGGTTGGAGCCGAGCAGTTCCGTGTCGAGATCGTCCCTTTCGATATATATCCTTGAATCATCGAATCCGAATTCGACCGGGCAACCGAACCAGTCACGGTAACGCTGGTGATACTCCTCCGGCGGAGTCCAGGCGAGTTCTACTTTCAGGGGCGCATAACCTGGTTCATAAACGATCCGGATAAACTTGACGACAAAGGCTGCAAAGGCATCTGAGTGACACCCGACTGTGGCTTTTGAGTAGTCTACCTGGCTGTGATCAGTGAACACGGCATGTTGATCAGTTTCCTCAAAGCGCGTGGTTTCCAAAGTGGAGATGACGGCAAAGAAACGTTCAAATCGGTTAAAGAAATCCCGGAGAGTGCTGCTGCACATGAGTGCAACGCCCAGTGATCGATAGACAACCGGATTCATATCCTCGACAACGTCCAGGCCAATAGAAGGGTTGCCGGTTGCCTCGACAGCCATCGCCCAGAATCGGTCGACCAATTCGAAAGGAATCCGCTGATCACCCCGGGCTGCAGCTTTAAGGTCAACTCCCGTCTCCGCCAGCATTGCATCGGTATCAAGGTCGTATTGGCGTTTCAACGCTTCGCTGACAACAACGAGATTGGCGTAGAAACTGGTGGGAGTGCTTTGCATACCTGCGCAGCTTTGTTGAAAAGTGAAGGTTATTGAAGTTTAGGGGATGGTCCTGTTGCGTGCAACGAAGGCGCTGACGTCCTTAACTAGGATGCTGGCGAGAATTGTCAGGCCAACATAACCGATGCTTGGATAGATGAGGTTCAGCAATTGGCCGAAAGGCAGGACCGTTGCGCCAAGCAATGCAGCGAGTGTTAAACCGAAAACCAACAGACGATAGCCTTTTGTTTCTTCTTCGGCGAATCTTGAGCAGACCGTCCACAGAAGTGGCGTCACGGTAGTGAAGATTCCAAGGAAAATGACGATCGCAAAAATCGAACCGTAGATTGGCATTACCTCGTTTGCCAACACCATCATTGGCACTTCAGCCCGGTAGACAGACTCGATGCTCGACAGTAGCGCAGTCAGGACAACCAACATCGCTAAACCGATCAACATTGGCCCGATGACGGCAACGATACGAATGTCTTTTTCGGATTCCATAGTTGCACCGACCTGCGGCAGCAGGCTCGCCATTGCTGGCAATGTAAGGCCAACATAAACAAAACCAGCGAACAACCAGTGTGGTGTTGCGGTGAGGATTTCAAGTTCTGTGGACCTCGCAGCGCCGTCTGTAAGGTAAGCCAGATTTTGGGAAACCGACATGCAGGCTACGATAATGGTCAGAATAATCAGCACCGGCCCGACAAGCCCTAAGACATCCAGTATTTTCCTAAATCCCAGCATCATGGTTGCCATCGCAAGAATAGCCATGAGACCAGCGCCGGCATAAAAGGGGACGCCGTAGGCTTGATCCAGAGTCGCCGCAGCACCCGCCAGCATGACTGCGGCGACGGCGACAATCATGATCATCGTGTACCAGGTCAGGGCAACACCGAGATATGGCCCGCAGAAATGACGAAAGACATCCTCATTGGTGTGTAGTTCATATCGTCTACCTGCACGCATCAGTGACAGCGACGTGTAGCTCAGTAGTAACATCATGACGAAAGTTGCGAGATAGCCCTGCCAGCCATGAGCGGCGAAAAACTGCAATGCCTCCTGGCCGGTGGCAAAACCTGAACCGATCAGAAATGCCAGATAAGCACCCGATATCTTTAAGACAGAATACCAATTTGTTTGTTTGGTCATGACTAACCCTGAATCAAACCGCCATCGACGATCAGGTGAGTGCCGTTAACAAAAGACGACTCGTCAGAGCAGAGCATCGTGACGGCGCGTGCGATGTCTTCCGGTTTGCCAGCTCGACCCTGGGAGGTTCTTTCTAGATACCATTTCTTCAGGTCAGGTGGGATACCACCGTCTTTCACACCACCGGGCGAATCTGGGTCAATTAATGATGTTTCAATCAGGCCTGGGCAAACCGCGACACAGCGAATTCCGTCTGCACCATGGTTGACGGCAACCTGCCGGGTCAGACCGATAACCCCATGTTTTGCTGCAGTGTATTCGACACTGCTATCCGGCAAGGCCCGCACCCCCAGGACCGATGAATTGTTGACGATAACACCGCCACCGGATTGCATCATTGCCGGTACCTGATGCTTGATACAGTAGAAAACCCCGGAAAGATTAATATTAATGACTCTCTGCCAGTCTTTGTCTTCAACTTCACCAACTGGCCGAACATAGCTGCCAATGCCAGCGTTATTGAAAGCAAAATTCAGGCGGCCATAGGTCGCGAGTGTCTCTTCAACCATTCGGCGACATTTGTCACCGCCGCTGATATCGCAGAGAACGTGCTGGGCATCACCACCTGCTTTACGGATAGCTTCTGCGGCATCTGCCACTTCCGGTTGCAGGTCAGCCAGAACAACGCTGGCACCAGCTTTGGCGAACGCCTCAGCGCTGGCAAAGCCTATGCCCTGGGCCGCACCTGTGACCAGGGCGACCTTCCCGCTGAAATCGATTGAGAGCGTCATGTATATTGGTGAGTCCCGAATTTGGCTCAAATAGTCTCACAATCCCTTCGGGAGCGACTTGTCTTTTTCAGTTTCAAGTTACGCAATTGGCGTATAGCTGAATACGTTGAAAGATAACTGTGTGTCTTCAAAGGCAAAGAATACATTGTTTTTGGGGCGTAGTATTTAGACCGTCATTCACTGGTTTGCGGTGTCATGTTCAAGTTTCACGAAAATTCGCCCGTCACCTTTCAAGATCCGCTGCCAGACAGCGTCGATGTTGTCGTCAGTGGTGCTGGCGGCATAGATAAATGTACTGCCTGGAATCTAGCACAGCGAGGTTTAAAGGTGCTCGTCTGTGATAAGGGGCGTGTCGCCGGAGAACAGTCGTCTCGAAATTCGGGCCGGATTCGTTCTATGGGGCGGGACCCTGATGAAGTACCGATAGCCATGGGTGCTATCAATGCCTGGGGAAACACGTTCCATAACTGGCTT
>Ga0315334_10000564_pt1 | contig 22586 bp, 21 predicted proteins | sample M150034915metaG_FD_205555 | JGI IMG/M metagenome (GOLD analysis project Ga0315334, IMG submission 205555) | Ammonia-oxidizing marine archaeal communities from Monterey Bay, California, United States - M1 500m 34915 | ecosystem: Environmental > Aquatic > Marine > Intertidal zone | place: USA... | reverse complement strand
ATCGCGGAGGATTAGATTCCGCAGTTTACATCACAACGGCTCCAGAACACGATGGTAGCCTGTCGGGAGCACGCCCTCGTGAAGCGATAAGTTGGGGTAAAATGCGCCCTGAAGCACCCAATGTCTGTGTCGAAGGTGACGCCTCTGTTCTATTGCCATTGCTTGGTAGCGATTTATTTAAGGAGTGATTTTTTTGCAGGAAGAAGAGATGCCTGATGCCGAATTGGTTGAAGATGAAATCTTTGATGCCGAAGTTGTTGGCGACCATGCTGGTTTTGTTTCGTTCAAGTATCATTTGGCCCATTTTCATTTGGTTCAAGTATTAGTTGTAGGGATTATTTTCTTGCTCCTGTCCTCCACGATTGTCTACTATCTGTTTGATTCAGATGAAATTGTGGAAATGCCTGTTTCAACGAATGGGGTTTGGGACTTTGAAAAACCAGATCTGACTTGGTATCATTTTGCTGATGCAGAAGATGCTTGGGGTAACCAAGAATACAATTTCGAAGGCCGAAATATTCCCTTTGAAGCCATAGGCTCATACTACGGAATTGGAATGTCAACGTTTGAACCAACTATGGGGATTACACAAAATGACATGATGATAATGAGTTCTTATGGCAATGGGCCTGCAGGTTCAACCGCCATTATTTCTTGTGACCTAATCGGAATGCACGATGTTTTGGACTATAGTTGCGAAAATGTCTACGACCCATTCCTTCCTATCGCTAATTCTAATGACCCTTACATCTATGTTGACCCATGGACAAGTAGAATCATGAAATTCGACATGCATGCGCTTCTAGGGATGACTGTAGAATGGTCTGATGATGAGGGAGGAAGTTGGACTGGGCCTAGCGTGGCCACACAAGTCTACTCAGTTCAAGACCACCAGACCATTGCAAGTAGCAATATGCCTGCGTTTGGGTATCCAACAACTTGGATGTTCTGTATAAATGGAAATGCCCCCCATCCATTGTGCTCTTCGAGCCAAGACGGGGGAGCAACGTGGGGTCCTGAAACATCAGGCGCCCCTCTTGATTGTCAGTCAGGGGGATTAACTGCACATCTTGTTGGCAGTGTTGATGGTAATTTCTACCGCGGCAATATCGGATGCACAGGGGATTCTGATGACGACGGGTATCCTGATGGTTATTCCATTTACCGAACCACGAATGCAGGATTATCTTGGACTGAACACCCCCTTCCCACTTTGGAGTCGGGAACCGCTAATACTTGGAATGCTGAAGAAGCTCAAGTTGAAGTTGATAGTGAAGGTAATGTCCATGCAATGTGGATGGGCTCCGACAATATGCCATACTGGTCATATTCCATAGACCAAGGTGATTCTTGGTCCAATGCCACAATGATCGCCCCTCCAATCAATCTTTCAGGCACAGGATTCCCTGTTGTTGTTGCAGGTGATGCTGGAACTGTTGCCTTCGGATATGTTGGTGAAACCGAAGGTACAGATGAAACCTGGAACGCTTACCTAACATACACTACAGATGCATTCAATGAAAACCCGCTATTCACGACAGTTCAGTTGAATGTTGAAGGTGACCCAATCGATATTGAGACAGATTGTGGCTACAACCGCTGTGGAGGATTAGGGGACTTCCTCGATATCAGAGTTGATGCTTATGGAAGAACATGGTTCGCACTATCTCACAATCTCGCTGACAAGGGCATTTTTGCTACTTTCAGCACAGGGCCAAGCCTGCGTGGAGAGAATGTAACTATGCTTGCAGATATGCCACTAGGTGGAATGCAGACTCTTTGATTATTCATCATCAAATACTTCGATTTCAACACTCTTCGTGACGAAATCGGTCATTTTTGTGCGGAATCGTGTAGCTCTAACAATATGATTGTCTATCCAATGGTAATTACCGCCTCGTGGCTTTCCAAATAGACAAGAGTGCCACTTGAACCCATGTTGTGCTAACCATTTTTCCGTAACTCCACGGTGCTCTTCTACACGGCTTGTAAAGAAACAAATTTGATGCCCTTCATCGTACCATTTATTGATTTGTTCTACCACATTATCAAACACTTTGGCAGTGGCCATCCTTTCCGGCTCTTCGTTTGGGATATCTTCGCAAATTGTACCATCGATATCAATGAGATAGTTTTTGCATTCTGCGGGCAAAGTTGGGCTCACATTCATTCCGCGCTCATCGGTAAGTTCGACAAACTCTACCATGATTTTGTCCAGACAGAGGGGGTTCATCAACTATGCAGGATGAAATAGACTCGCAATGAGATTCATTAATGCTGTTCTGAATGGAATTAGGGGTCTCCAGCCGTCTCCTGTTAACCCGAGTAATATTTCATGGAGTGGATCTAAATCTGGCCTTTCGCCATCCGCCTCATTAATCGGTTTGGCATCCATTCCAGCGATAGAATGGCCAAATAAAGTTTCAGCAGTAAAATCGCCACTGATTCCTTGATTTGTACGTTGCCACAACATTTCAAATTCTGCTCGTGAATCTACGGGTAACCATTCTCTACGGCCACACATGTGAATACCATTAAGTTTGATTTCGGCTTTCAGGATTTGCGCTATTGCATTCGCAGCATCGATAACACTCAACCAATATCGTGACCGAGCATCTACATTGTCACCATTGGCCCAGCCAAGAATTTCAGGCGCTAGCCATTTGTCAATCCGAGCAGGTAACAAATCGTGTATTAGCAAATCCTTGCCCACCACAATATCTGCATCACTACCATCAAAGGAAATTGAATAGCCATTTCCATCCACACTTAGGTTTGCTGGAGAAAACTCTAGCATTGTTGAATTGCGTTGAAAATGGCTTTCCTCGACGGCGACTACGTCGATATCCATTGAAAGGAGTTTGTCGACTACCGCCTCACCGAGTGAACAGGTCGCTCCAATGACGCGAATTGCCATAATGCGGGCCATCGGTTCTACATTGAATAGATTATCTCTTATGATATTTATCAATTGGAATTTAGATTTTTCAATTGACTAATTAGGTAAAGTTACTTTATCAGGTGAGGATTATGCGACACCAATTGAAAGTAAACTATTGACAAATTAACAGAAAGTGAAACAGGACTCCTTTTTCAATTGAAGATAAATGGATTATGCGTCAAATCTAATTGGAAAACCATTCTCCGTTGGGGGCAAGTATAAGAGTCGCCACTACGGACGACGGATTGGTCAAGAGTCATATGGCCAAGGAGATGGGAAAAATGCCGAACAACGATTACGACATCCAGGAGTTACTCCAAAGGGATGTATATGTGAATGATACAAAGGTGGGGACGATAGTAGGAGAGCGTCACCACCCGAACGAAGCAAGGGTGCGTTCTATGCGCATAATGGTGGAGCCTGGGGTCGCTGATGAATTCATGCGGAAACCAGCTGAACTCGCGCCATTACACAAGGAGTTAATCCACAGCATCCGCAACGATGGTGCCGTAAAACTCTCAAAATCGATGCGTGAACTTCAGCGACGCTGGAGAAATACTGTTCGAATCGATGAGAAATTGTATGCACCTGATGAAATGATGGACAGAGCCGTACTCGACAACCAGGGTATGGAAATTGGAGTCATTACAGATTTGGTAAAGATCAAGAGAACTTACCGCGCGGTTGTAGTTAAAACTAGAATTGGAGTTCAGATGCAATACGGCATCAATCCAATAATCAATATTCCAATAACAGCATTGGCTCGCACACGTGAGAGATTGGACGAAGTAGTGCTATCACGAACTTTCGACAAGTTGCTCGGCCTGCCATCTTACATGCAGGCTAACGGCCCCGATGCAATAGAAGAGTGAGGCGCACCGTCGTCTTTATGACGGGATGGCCGGTCGCCGACTTGCCTTTGCGCGGGTAGCTTAGTCGGCTGGAGCACCCGGCTGATAACCGGGAGGTCGCAGGTTCGAGCCCTGCCTCGCGCACCTTATTTGCAATACAGACCGCATATTGTAGCCTCTAATGCTTGTGAAATCAACTCAAGAAAACATATGAATTGATGATAACACTCATGTAGCCCCCTCACAGGCCCTTGTAACATGGTAGTGGTCTCGGGTAGCAATTCCCGTGCCCTCGCCATGGATTTAGCCAAGGAATTGGAATGGGAGCACCACTCTCTCGAGGCTAGGCGGTTTCCAGATTCTGAAGGATACATCAGAATACCTGAAAAATCAATAGAAGCGGTTCGAAAAGAGCCTGTAGTTTTAGTTTCAAATACATTCCCAGATGCGGGGATAGTGGAGACCTTACTGCTGCTTGAGGCACTGAGAGATGTGCGAGAAGGACGCACAGATAATCTCAAAGAGATCGGCCCTCAGTCAATGGAGCCGGTTGGTCCAGGAGTTATCGTGGCAATACCTTACTTTGGATACTCCCGGCAAGACAAGAGATTTCGTCCAGGAGAGGCAATTAGTGCCAAAGCCATTGGCCGATTGCTATCCGCCCATTGTGATGGCATCGTTGTTTTCGACCTTCATGCCCCTGCAGCGCTAGAAGGCATGCCTATTCCGGTAGAGTTTACATCTGCTATGCCCGAAATCGCTGCCCATCTACAAAGTACAGTCAAGCCAGATTTCATCCTATCACCTGACAAGGGGGCCATTGAGCGGGCTACTGCAGTTGCTAAAGAAATCGGATTACCGTTTTCATATCTTGAGAAAACAAGAATCGATGCTCACACCATCATTCACAAGGCCAAGAATCTTGATGTTGCGGGCAAGGTGGTCGCTATTGTAGATGATATGATTGCGACAGGCGGTACGATTTGCAAAGCGGCTGATGCATTGAGGGGCCAAGGGGCGACCGAAGTTCACGCCGCATGCACACATGGTTTATTCACTGGCGGGGCCATTGCAAGACTCGCAAATCATGTCGATGGCGTACATGCAACCTCTAGTCTAGCCAATAGGCGGGCAGTCATATCCGGAGGGCCAGCATTGGCTCGTGGTGTGCGTAATATACTCCGCAAATTGTGAATAAATTCCATTATTGCTAATCCGTGGTGTTTATATCCACGAGGTCGTGCGCAGGTTGCTTCACATAAGCATGAGAGTGATTTCAATGAGTGCACATGTAACAATGGAAACCCCTACCGGTGTCGCAGATAAAATCTACGAACTGGTTCAGGCGAACAACAGCGGAAGAATGAAAAAAGGTTCTAATGAGGTGACCAAGGCTGCTGAACGAGGCACTGCTAAGTTCATCATCATGGCAGAGGATGTCAACCCGCCAGAATTACTGGCACACATCCCTCTTATCTGCGCAGAGAAAGGAATTCCATTCGGATATGTCCCTAGCCAAGAATTCTTAGCTAAGGAAGCCGGAATGCCTGGTGGCGTTAAGACCGCATCCCTCGCTCTCCTTGAAGTTTCCAAGGGAGCCCAAGAAAAATTCAACGAAGTTGTAGAGCTTGTTAAGGGGCTTTCCAGCTGAGACTCGTTACTGGATTCGGAGGAATAAAAGATGTCTGAAGAACTAGGGGGATGGCCTGCTGAGGTCGTCGAAGTAGTAGGTAGAACCGGTATGACTGGTGAGGCCACTCAAGTCAAGGTGCGTGTAAATGACGCACCAAACCCACGTGACGTGGGCCGTATTATTACAAGAAACGTGCTTGGACCAGTACGTGTCGGAGATATTCTGATGCTACGTGACACTGGACGTGAAGCACGTAAACTCAACTATAGGTGATCCATATGCCAGAACAAAGAATTTGCACTTTCTCCGGCGAAATTATCGAACCAGGAACTGGATTGATGTTCATCCGCAGAGACGGAACAGTACAGTGGTTTGCTAATAGTAAGTCTCGCAAGAATGCAGTCAAACTAAAGCGAAACGCACGCAAGGTCAAGTGGACCCGTCATTACATCAAAGGCGGCCTCTGAGGCTCAAACAAGTCGCTTGTTTCAATCGCTGCGCTCAAATAGGGCGTGCCAGTCGGCCACAATGGTGGAATTTGTATGGAGACGACCTATGTCATGGTAAAGCCGGACGGAGTACAGCGCGGACTGGTTGGAGAAATCATTCAAAGATTTGAGAGGAAAGGACTACAATTAGTTGGCCTAAAGCAAGTAATCCCTAGTGAAGAGATTGCGAAAACTCACTACGCTGTTCATGCGGAACGCCCGTTCTTCCCTGGATTAATCAAATTCGTAACAAGCGGACCTGTTGTTTGTATGGCTTGGCTCGGTAAGGATGCAATTAGTGTAGCTAGAAATCTAATCGGCCCTACAAACGGCCGTGATGCAGCGCCAGGAACTATTCGTGGCGACTTTGGAATGGACATTGGTTACAATATGATTCACGGATCTGATGCTACTGAAACCGCTGAATTCGAACTAGGACTTTGGTTTCCAGAAGGTGTCAACGATTGGACTCAAGACAGCCAGTCTTGGGTATATGAGTGATTTAATGCACCAATTGGAAATTTGAAAAAGTCAATTGGAGGTTTTCTTATGACTGGAGAAGGAGAGGCCCCAGAGACCACTCCTGAAGAAGAGGAAAAAGTCCTCGGTTGGCAACGCCAACCTATCGTAGCAGTTCTTGGGCATGTCGACCACGGTAAGACCAGTGTTTTAGATCATTTTAGATCGCTGGGTAGTGAAAGACAATCTAGCGTAATGGATCGTGAAGCGGGTGGAATTACGCAGCATATTGGTGCTACAGAAGTGCCAGCTGACGTTCTCAATGAGACATGCGCCCCTATGACTGGCGGTAAAGACTTCAACAGCCCAGGATTACTATTCATAGACACTCCAGGTCACCATTCTTTCACAAGTCTTCGAAGTAGAGGTGGAGCATTAGCAGATATCGCAATTCTGGTTGTAGATGTGATGGAAGGATTACAACCACAGACGATTGAAAGTCTACGGATTCTACGTGACAAACAAACTCCATTCGTCGTAGCGGCTAACAAAGTTGACCGAATTCACGGCTGGAGAACAGAAAATGGTCGTTCTTTTATTGAATCATGGGCTAATCAACGAGAGGATGTTCAACAATTATTCGAAACCCTGTATTGGAAATTACTTGGCCAATTCAGTGAACATGGGTTTAATATCGAACGATATGACAAGATTCGTGATTTCAAATCCAATCTCGCAATGGTTCCTTGTTCTGCCAAGGATGGCGAAGGATTGCAAGACCTACTAACTGTAACTGTTGGATTGGCTGAAAGGTTCCTAGATGAACGTCTAAGGGATACTTTAGGCGATGGTGAGGGGACAGTACTCGAGATGAAAGACGAAAGAGGACTTGGGAAAACTATCGATGTAATCCTAAATCGTGGTGAATTGAATGTCGGAGACACCATTACTTTAGTCAGCGCAGATGGGCCCTTTTCAACCCACATCAAAGGTATGTTCAGACCTAAAGGAATGTCTGAAATGCGAGATGCAGGAGATAGATGGGAATCTTGTGAAAGTGCTGTTGCCGCCTGTGGATTGAAAATTATGGCGCCGGGCCTTGAGAATGTACTCGCAGGGACAACACTTCGTCAAACAAATAATCCTGAATCCAAAGCAAAGGCTGAGCAAGAAGCCCGAAAAGAAGCAACCATATCAGTTGAGATTGCTGATGAAGGCGTTGTTATCAAAGCAGACACCGTGGGTGGTTTAGAAGCATTAGCATTCGAACTAAACAAAATGGAAATTCCGATTCGCATGGCTACAATAGGCCCTGTGAACAAAAGAGATATCATCTCTGCTCAATGTGCTGCAGATCCACTCAATCAGGTTATTCTCGGTTTTTCAGTTAAAGGAAACCCTGAGGTCCAGCCTCGTTTAGAAGGCCGTGAAGCCGAAATCAAATTTATCAGCGCAGACATTATTTATCGTATCCTTGAAGAATTTGAGGAATGGAGGGTTAATACAAAGGCGGAAATGGAAACCGCAGCAAGAGAGAATCTCGTCTACCCTGGCCACCTTCTCTATCTCAGGGACCATACATTCCGAAATAAAAGTCCAGCTATTGTTGGAATGAGGGTCGTAGGTGGAAGAGTTCACGTGGGTCAGAAGATTATGAAACGGGACGGGACGCTTGTTGGTAAAATCAAAAGTTTGAGGACAAGATCAAGTGAAGAAGTCAAAGAAGGCAGACAAGGAGATGAACTCGCAGTTGCCGTAATAGGGCCTACTGTTGGGCGCCATATAGAGGAAGGCGATGAGTTCTGGGTAGATATTCCAGCAAGTCATGTCAAAAGACTTCGAAAACTCGGATTAACACCGATTGAGGAAGAAATTCTAGATGAAATTACCCTTCTACATCGGAAGAAAGACCACTTTTGGGGCAGATAATTAATCGTTGTACGGCGAGATAATCCGCGACTTAGTTACGCAATACCTTGAAGTATGGTAGTGCATGGTTGCCACCTGTACCAAGGGGTTTACTATCATGAATGCAGGATTCCAAGCAGGCGCGCCAACAGGCGACAACCGCACGAAGGACCTCATTGCCACTGTTTCTTCGATCGCTCATTCTCTAATGGGTGAAGTAGCGAAGGTAATCATTGGTAAGAACGAAAACTTACGCAGAGTGACTGTTGGAATTCTTTCCAACGGTAACATGTTGCTAGAAGATTTCCCTGGGCTGGCTAAGACTTTGCTAGCAAATACATTTGCACAAGCACTCGGTTGCAAATTCAAGCGTGTACAATTTACCCCCGATTTGCTACCGAGCGACATTATGGGGACGTACATGTACGACCAAAAGACTGGAGAATTCAAGCTTCGTGCCGGACCTCTATTCGCTAACATTCTTCTTGCTGACGAGATTAACCGTGCTCCGCCAAAGACTCAAGCTGCTTTGCTTGAGGCTATGGAAGAAAAGCAAGTTACTATCGAAGGTATCACACATAAACTACCTGCTCCATTCGTTGTTATTGCAACACAGAACCCGATTGAGCAAGAAGGTACCTATCCACTTCCAGAAGCGCAGATGGACCGTTTCTTGATGAAGATGAGTATGGGATATCCTGACCGTGCAGAAGAAAAGGCTATTCTGGCTCGACGTAAACTTCGTGGAAAGGATAGTCACGATGTTGAACAAATCACTTCTCCAAAGAAAGTTGTCGCTATGCAAAAAGCACTGGAAACAGTGCATGTTGACCCTGCGATTCTATCTTACATCATTGAAATCGTTCAGCGAACCCGTGAAGATCACCGTGTTGTTAACGGCGCTTCACCTCGTGCTTCTCAAGCATTGTTCAAGTCTGGGCGTGCAGCAGCAGCAATCGATGGTAGAGACTTTGTCATTCCAGATGACATAAAGGGTATTGCGCTACAGATTATCTCACACAGAATCAACATGAAACCCGAGGCTAAGATTCGTGGAATCACAGGAATGCATATTGTTCGTAAGATTCTGTCCGAAGTTCCAGTTCCTGTTATTCAACAGGGATGATTAGAGCGCGAAGGATGCGACTCTTTACAGAGGGTAGACTCCCTCGATGGTTCACAGCAGCGGTCTGCGAGGTATGAATGATGAATCCCTACAAGATGGTAGTCGCAATAGCCAACCAAAAAGGTGGTTGTGCAAAAACAACTACTGCGGTCAATTTGGCTACTGCTTTAGCCAAAGGCTCTACTAAATTCAAAGTACCACCTGCAAAGGTTTTGTTGATAGATTTAGACCCTCAAGGTAATTGTGCAACGTCGTTTGGTGTCGAGAAAAAGAAAATCAAAAAAACTGCGTATGATTTATTGGTGAACGACGGCGGAGAGGACCTTCCATTGATGGAAGAATATCTTATTTCGCCCAAAGAATTGACCGAATCTATGCAAAAGGCCTGGGCTAAACGTAATGAGAACTCGAAAAGAGTCCCCGAGGATTTGTCTATCAGTAATCTATGGTTGCTTCCTAGTGATATACACCTCTCTGGTGCTGAGATTGAACTAAGTCATCGCATTGGCCGTGAAACGCGCCTAAGGGAGGCTCTAGCGCCAATTATCGACAATTTTGACCATATCATCATCGATACGCCCCCGTCCTTAGGTTTGTTATCAATAAACGCACTTTGCGCTGCTAATTGGGTATTGATTCCAGTACAGGCTGAATATTATGCACTGGAAGGTTTCAGTATGCTGATGAACAGCGTGAAGATGATACAAAAGAGAATTAATCGCAATTTGAAAATTTTTGGTGTTGCCATGACAATGGTCGATCAACGTTCAAAGTTATCTTTGCATGTTTGTGATGAAGTTCAATCTAAAATACCACGTAAAGTGTTCAAAACTCCAATCAGAAGATTGGCTAAAGTGGCTGAAGCAGCATGGACTGGTGCACCCACGGTTATTCTAAATCGACCCAGCAATAGTGGAGCTGGGGCTGGAAGTAGGGAATACTGGTCTTTGACTAAAGAATACCATGAGCGTGTACAAGAGATGAGACGCCAATTCGGAGTCACAGAGCACCCTCGGCTGTTACTTGAGAAGCAAGGACGGGCATTTTGATACGCATTCCAAATCTGTGTCATTTATGCCATTCCCCGCGTGGCATTCAAGTAGTCAACAGTTTCCAAGGTGAGATATGACCGGTGAAGGAATGACCTCCGTAAGTGTCAGTTACGAAGTTCGAAGGCAATTGAATACACTACGAACCATGGATGGACACCGTAGTGTTGATGTTTTCATTACAGATTTAATTCGTGCTCACAAATTGACAAAAATGAATGGCGAACTTGAAAATCTACGGAAGCAGATGAAAGAGGTTGCAGATGTTAATGCAGAACATTTGGTTCAGCGATTAAATCTTGCACCATTCAAGGTCTGAGGTGTAAATATGGATTGGAGACCATCTGGCCATATGCTCTCTACAAGCGATTTGGTGCATGCTATTTTTGATTCTAACAGTGATGCTGGAATATTGTTGGTAAAGGCTACCTTGGGAGAGGTTGAATTATTTGCAGATCCTAAAAGTTGGAATGCTATTCTCTGGTTGATTACTAATACACTCAAAGAAGGTGGTTCTCCAATTTATTCAGGGTCTCAACTGGGCGAATTAAAATCAAGTTTACCAATTGTTTGGCGCGCTGATTAATCACTTGCCTTGGTTTGCAAGCCACTGTGCACCGTACCATTTCCATTGTTCCATAGTCCAACCATCAGGTAGTCCCTCAGCAGGCAATGGTAGCATTTCAGGGGCTTCTAGTTGAGGTACTTCCTCTGGAGATGAGACTTCTACCTCTTCAGTGGTAGGCTCTTGTTCTGGCAAACCTGCAAGTTCTTCAATTGAAGATGATTCTTCCAAAACTTCTGAAGTTTCAGATAATTCATCATCGCCTTTGATTTCATTTTTATCAAATTCATCGTCCAATTCATTTACATTATCAGTGAATTCAATAGGTTTGACTTCATCATCCCAATAATGTTCATCATCGATGCCGCCTGCTCCTGAAATGCCTTCCTTCCCTTCCAACACTTCATCTTCTGCACTGGTTTCTCCCTCCGGTAATGGTATGCCGTAGGCCTTTACCAATGCTTTTCGACGTCTGGATTTTCCAATTGCTGCATAGATTAGCAACACTGCTATGATTGCCGCAAACCCTGCGCCAAGGAATGGCAAAATTTCAGATGCAGTAGATAGATAGTCACTTCCACTGACCTCTTCCTTAGATGGCTCCAATGCTCTCTTCCAGTCATAATAGCCCTCAGGCGCGTCGCCATCGGATTCTTTATCGATCAGATAATTCTGATAATCTACATCTCTAATCCCTAGGCACATTTCGGATTGGTCTGTGCTGTCTAATTCGCAATGGTCTTCCTTAGTCTGGACTAGTTTGTTTGAATCGTTGTAATCTTGGCTTGCACCAATATCATCTTTGTCTTCATCTTTGTAATCGCGTGCATCATTTGGAAGGTCATCGCCAAAGTCATCGAAACCATCACCATCAGAATCGAGACATCCAAACTTTTCTTTAACACTATAAGTTAGAGTTAAACTTCCATCAGTTGCAATCTCAGGAACGTAAGTATTGGTAGAATTACCCCAGTCTAGGGGGCAGGTATCTGCCTGATTGCCTGACAAATTGTCACCGTAACCATCACCATCGAAATCTTCCCATTGTGTTTTGTCATTAACTGAACTGTCTGCACCATCGGCAGTTGTCCAATTCTCTGTTGGATCAGAATATCCATCACTATCTGAGTCTTTACATCCTTTTCTATCGATTGTAGAGAATCCATTCTCTTGGGGACAATTGTCTCCATTGTTGCCGTCTGCTTCATCCCCATAGCCATCAAAGTCCGAGTCCGACCATTGTGTGGAATCTTCAGGGAATCTATCTCCCTGTTCTGCCTGCATGTTATCGCCATAGCCATCACCATCGCTATCCATCCATTGTTCGGGGTTGATTGGGAAGGCATCAGAGTTGTTTCCATCTAGATTATCTCCATATCCATCACCATCAGTATCGTTCCATTGCGATACATCAAGAGGGAAGACATCAGAATTGTTGCCATTAGCATCATCGCCGTATCCATCGCCGTCTGTATCATCTTCCTGGGTGGAATCAAGAGGGAAGGCATCAGCGTTATCTGTGACTCCGTCGCCATCGGTATCCAAATCATACAATCTTATTTTTGATGTAGTTGAAAAGGATGAAATGATGTATAATTCGCCATTGCTTCCAAAGATACCCATCATTACTCTACCAGGGGAAGAAAATGTTTCTTCCTCGGTAAATGTATCAGCATCCAAAATGTGGAGATTGCCGTTTTGCGTACCCAGCATTATTCGGCCATCGGGGGCCAAATTTATCGAAATAATACTCTGACTACTAGATATTGAAGTTTCATTGTGAGACCAGTCTGTGAAATCATAGCGGAATACATCTCCATTTGCGCATCCAATAATGATATTTCCATTACCGTCGTTGATAATTTTTGTCGGATAAGATGTGAAACCGGACAGAGTCTCTTCTAAAACTCCTTCTTGTGTAGTGATTTTTACTAGATTATCTCTTCCACCTGTTACGATTCGATTTTCTGAAATGATGGCCATTGCAGTCATTGCAGTATTATGGGTAGGGGTTGAAATCCCAGTCCACCCGTCTGGATTGTACTCTTTAGCTCTACGTTCTCCACCGAAGTGACCAAACCATAATTCTCCTTCAGCATCCCACAATACATAATCTACAGAACTAGACGTATCGTAGGATACGGTGATAATTTTCAACTGAGTGTTGACGACATATACTCCCCCGGTATGCGCAATTGCAACTTGTATTCCAGTTGAATCCGGAGTTGCAGAATTAACAGAGGCATTCAATTCAATAGACCATTGAGTAATCAACGCACCACTGCCCCAGAAATGTTCAGACAAATTTCCTGAAGATGTAAGCGTCAGCAAGGTAGATGATGATGTAAAAGAGGTATGAACAAATCTCCCATCTATCGAATCGATAATACCAACATCGAGTAGGTTTGTTTCGGCATCAACTGCTGGAATTGTTGGTATTAATAAAATTGCAAGAAGAACTGCGATGGCTTTCCTCATGGTACTGCCATGAACAGGTGCCCTATCAATGGCACGGAGTTTGGTGTTTGATGTAAATCATTCATCTTCATCGCTAGATGAGATATTTAGAGTGGTCTCGGGGGAACTTACTGGATTCAATCTTTGAACCGGCTTTAGTATCGCAGCAGCCTCTTTTTCAGGTTTTTGGCCCGGCTTTGCACCTGGTGCAGAAGAAGGTGGAGCGCCACGCTTCTTCACAGGATTTAGTACACTGATGGTTACTGGCTTCAAGATTGTTGTTTTAATCTGTTGAGTTACTTCAAGCCTCTTGATTGGAGTAAGCATTACCGTTTCTTGAGCCTCATTTAGTTCATCCTCCATGGCTTCGTCTAGAGCCTCTTCTAGAACCTCATCAATCGTCACTATTTTTTCCTCAACTTCAGGAGCGATCGTATCTACTATTGGCGAAATAACATCTGCTTCAGGGATTTCTTCCACTGAAATACCTTGTATTTCCAAATCTGGAACTTGGACAATAGTTTCTGCTATTGGCTCGATTGATGGTGCCAAAATTTCAGGAGATTGGACAACTGGAGGTGCAGTTTCAGGTTGTTGTACAATTGGTTGGCGAATCACCTTTGGTTGAATTGGCATAGGTAGGGTCGTTGCCTGAATGGGCAAATTCATTCCACCGATTGGTGCCTTAATTGGTTTAGCCATTGGTTGAGTGCCGCTTAGAGACTTGGCTGTTGAGCGAGGTGCCCGCATACCGGATAGTCCCATGGAAGGTGTGTGCTGAGCAGCCGCTTGGGCCATTGCTCCGCGCATTTGCCTACCGGCAGTTGCATCTAAGGTACTAGGTTTTGCACCTAATGCGCTTGGGTCCATGCCCATCTGAGGTTGTTGTGCTTGAGTTCCCTGTCCTGAAATCGCCTGTAGCCAAGAGTGGCGCTTTTCGGCACGATTATCCTGGGACTTAAGTGTGTCAAATTCAGATTGTTGCTCAGCAAGACGAGTCTCATCTGCGTCAATTTCAGTCTGTACCTTTCCTTCGATAGAGTCCCTCATTTTGACTTCTGCCATTGAACGGAAATCATCCATTTGTTGAGTTAGTGTGGAAAGGCGATCTCTAATCTCAGCTCGTTTGACACCAAGTTGCGATTCGATTTCTGCACGAATATTTGCTTCACGCTTTCGTACTTCGATGAGTGCCTTGTTGCGCATGATTTCTTCTCTCTTGTCGAGTTGTCTCTCAAGTTGTGTAGCAACTTCGTCTTCTTTGCGAGTTCTGAATTCTGCAAGGCGGTCTTCCATTTCCACCTCTAATTCGAGAACGGTTTCTTCCTTAAGGAGGTCCAAATCGGTTTCATGAGTTATTCTCTCATTTCTAAGACGGCCATCGATTTCAGACATTATTGCCTTGCGTGCTGCTACTTCTCTTGCATTGAATTCTAATTCTAGGCGTTCAGACCAATCGGTCTTCTTAGAATCAAAGCGCTCAGAGAGTTGATCGTGAAGTTCTGCCTCCCTCTCATAGCGGAATCTGGCAAGGCGATTTTGGATTTCAGCTTCTCTGGCATTGCGATAGGATGCAAATTCTTGATCCATGCGCGCTTCGAGTTCGACTTCGATGTCTCTTTCTAAAGAACGGGATATATCATCGACTGCTTTAGAGAATGTGAGGTCGTATTTCTCTCGCAATCTGCTCTTTCTAGCGGAAAGCTTCTCTGTATGTTTGGATTCTAATTGTCTTTCAACTTCAACTCGAAGTTCTTCTCTACGCCTTGCTACTGCAAGTTCAATATCTTGACGCATTCTATCTTCAAGTTCTTTGGTTTCTGCTGATAATCTAGATTCCAATTCTTCTTGAATTGATACTGCAATGTCTTCTTCTAATCTCAAACTACGGCGTTCATATTCTGCACGCATTGAGGCTTCTCTCTGCTTGAGACGTAGTTTTAATTGCTGCTCGAGGCGAGTTCGTATTCCTCTTCGCAATGCTTCCTCTCTCTCGGAGAGTTTCTGGGATTGTGATTCTTCAAGTCTCTCGACTTCCTTGGATTCCATTTCTTCGAATCGGGTCTCCATTTGGTTTTTGATAGTTGCTTCTAAGTCACGGATTTTTTGTTGTAGTGACTGATTGAATTCGATTTCTAATCTCTCACGTTGGAAAGATAAACGACGGCGATGTTCTTCAGATAATTGACTCTCGAGTTGAGTAATCACTGTAGTCCTATGCGCCTCAATCTTACGTTCTTGTTCGACTTCAAGTGATTCTTTGAGTGTTTGAACTTCTCTTTCAAGGCGCATTTCATGCATCTCTCTAAGACGAATCTCTTCCCTGGTAAGAGTCTCTGATTCGAGTTGCGATAATTCATCCTCCATTTGATTTCTAAGATCGCCTTCAAATGCGTTCAGAGTCATCTCATGTTGCCGTGAAATATCTATTGCCATATTATCTTGCATCAAGGAAATCCGTTCTGTTAATGCTTCTCGGCGTAATTTATTGTCTCTGCGAAGCCTAGCACGCAGTTTCTCTTCCTCGCGGAAACGAGCACTTTGCATCATTGTCTGGTCCAAAGATGGGGATGGAGTAGACGTGAATTGGGCTCGTAGTGATGAGAGGTCGGTTTGGCTTGAATCGCCACCTCTCCTCAGTCCTGTACCTGTTCCTGACTTGCTTTCGCTAGTACTCATAGGATCCCCATCCATTTGTGGATGCCTTTCTCATGATAGATAAGGAGCGCGATACTCAGAGGGGCACGCGTGCCGATTTATCCGACGAAAGATGTGTGCCATTACTCGCTATCATCAATGCTAGGATCGGATGGCACTAATCGAGGCCCCCCGATGACATAAACCATCGTCCAGAACAGTGAAAAGGCGAATAAGAACATTGTGAAACTGGTCCCTGAAAGGTTCTCACCAGCATCTGAATTTTTTGTTAAAGTCATAGCATGAATTGTAGCAAACAATAGTGCTGCGAATTGTAGTGTTGATAGTCGCAATTGCAAACCTGATTTGAGTTTAGACATTTTACGATCTGATATCATCAAGCCACCACATACTAGCATTAGAGGTAGCATTAAGAAATCAAAGTACGGTTTTGGACTTCCATTGCCACAACTCCACCAATTATCACAACCCCATGTGGAGAGGTCGGGGCCATATCCAGATGTAGGTTGGAGCCAAAATATCCCGGCTGCTGAAAGTAGAATTAATGCACTAGCTGGTGATGAAAGTCCATGGAAATAAGGAACATACCCTCCTTCTTCATGTTGGAAACGGGCGAGACGCAACATGCCACAAGCAATAAGCCAAAAACAACCGATTGCTAACGATACTGTCCAGATTGGGGATGCTTCACCCATTCTACCAAACATTGCAAAAATCATCAATGCTGGAGCAACACAAAAGGAAATGCAATCTGACATGATGTCTAGGGACCCACCCAGAAGTTGTCGTTTCGAATATTTCCTTGCAATTGGTCCGTCAATAATGTCACCTAATGCTGATAGCAATACGCATAACATTGCAGCCCATATGTAATCGGTCAATAGGCCACCTTCGTAGTATGGCTCTTGCATATCTTCAACTGCCAATATGATAAATACAATTGCCATTACGCCAAATAGACCATTCATAATGGTAATATAATCGGCAATTCCCATCATTCTAAATGTGGTTTTCAGATTAATCCCTCAGAACTTTACTTTGAATTCGGTTTCACAGGCCGGGCAAGATACATCTCTTTCGCCTGGGCGTTTATTTAAGCGGAGTTTGCGTTCACATGATGGGCATGCGATTTCGATTTTAGGACGATGGGGCTTGAGTACGAAATGTGTTTGGCATGAAGAACACTGAAGATTAGCAGGCCTTTTATCAACTCCTGAAATTAGAACTTTAGAACATTCAGGGCAACTTATTTTTTCTTCTCGCCAACTTCTCCTCGTTCCCTCGTGTTCAATTTTAACCTCGGAATTACACATAGTGCATTTAATGATTCCAAGGCCACTTGGTAGGAGATTTTTACAACGGGGACATGTTAAATCTGGAGTGTCGATTCTCGATTCGACGCCTTGTGTTTCCTCATCCGTCATTGTTAGGCCCATCCTGTCGTCATTCTTGCGCTATCACTAATCAATTCCGTCGACCGGTGATTTCAAGATTCTCTAAAGTTGCTGAATCAAGGTTTATTGGATTACCTGACATCTGAGCCAGTTCTCGAAGCATTGTTCTAGCAGCAGCTTGAACTCTTGGGTTTGAAAGATCAATTGCTCCTAATGAATTATCTCCCGAAGATACGCTTCCGTCTGTTGGGAGCGGGACTCGGTCTATTACGCACCACCAACGAGTTCTTCCCTGGTCTCGATGATTCATCACCAATCCTAAAGCCTCTAATTTTCTCAAATGATGATAAAGGTTGTAACGGTCGACGCGAACAAGTTCCCCTAGTTGTACCGTCGTATATTCATCTGCACCTAAAAGGGCAACGTAGAGGGCGCGACGGGTTGGATGCATCAGAGAAGTACTGACCGGGTCTGCATGAATTCTCGCCATGTTGCTCCACCGTTGAATAGGGCTTATCGCCCATGAGGCTTGAAGGTAGCGTTTGATTTCACACCATTAAGAGTAAACAAGGCTTTGAATGAATCGATGGTTCCTGTCCAGATAGATTTACCGATTTCTAAGATAAGGAGTAGAGTTCCTCCACTTCCTGAAAGCCTTGCACCATTGATAATTACACCGATTACGCTCAGTTCATGCACCAATACACCAATTGCAAGATTATCGTTTATACCGGCTAATACAGCATACACAAGGGCTAGAGTTACTAATACTGAGTAAGCAATATTCGATATGAGTACCGACCTAGTGCGTTTAGCAAGAGTTATCAGTTCTGAAATTAATCTTGGGTCATCCCCTGGAATCAAAACATCTGCAGCTTCTAAATTAGCAGATTCCCCAGTTCCTATAGCGATGCCAACATCGGCGGCAGCCATTGCCGCCGCATCATTGAAGCCATCACCCACCATCAGGGTGATGTTTGTAATAGACCGACCTTGAACCCACTTTACTTTGTCCTCAGGAGTCATTTCACCACGAGCGGCAGATTCTGGAATACCAATGCTGTTAGCCAATGCATTAACCGCATCTTGATTATCCCCCGACAAGATTTCCACATTTATTCCTTGAGCATATAGGGATTTGACCAATTCATCCGTGCCTTCTCTTAGATCATCATGGATGAATGTAAACAGTGCTATCGGTTTGTTTTCTTTGAGCAATAGACTGGCACCATGGCCTTCAGCAAGTGCTTCTTCTAATGCCTTCAGAAGGGCTCCCGATACAAGCGATGTTTCCGCTCTGATAAACGCAACATCTGCATCTTTCACTTTACCATAAACTCCATTTTCTGCGTCAGAGATTTCGGTAATACTCAGCGGAGAGATTTCCTTTTCTTTTGCTAGAGCGATAATCGTTTGTGCATATGGATGGTTGGAAGATGCTTCCAAACCGGCTGCTAAGGAGATTACAGAGTTCTCTTTTTGGCCCCGTGCTAAGGTTGTTTTTCCAATTCGTGGTTTTCCTGAAGTTAGAGTTCCAGTTTTATCTAATAGGACTAAATTAACCTTTGAAAGTGCTTCGAGAACATCGCCGCCTCGGGCAATTGCGCCTGATTTTGCAGCTTGAGATATGCTAGCCGCGTGTGGGACTGGAGATGCTAAAAGTAAGGCGCACGGACATGCGACTACCCAAAGTAGCAGAATTATCTTCCAGTCTGCCTCTGGTTGTAATAGCCAAGCCAAAACTGCACCAACTAGGACAATTGGCACCCAGATAGCAGTGAAGTTCTCGAGTACGCCTTGCAATCTCGTTGGCTTCTCTTTGAATGAATGAACTTTATCGATTAGTCCTGAAAGTCTAGTATCCTCGCCAACCGCTGTGACTTCGATAGTTACCGGACCTCTTGACAAAGTAAGCCCTGCTTGAAGTTCGTCTCCATTAGCCACATCGATAGGTACCGATTCTCCGGTAAGCGGTGCTCGATTAACCGACCCGGTTCCTGAAATGATAATTCCATCTGCTGGAATTAATTCACCGCTTCGAATTTCAAGATGGTCACCTTTCATCACCAATCCGATTGGCACTTCCTCAATGTCTGGAACTTTTGCTGCCATAGGCGCCATTGGAAGTGCAACTGAGATAGTCGAAAGTGAACCGATTATTTTCTTAGAAACCCGACGTGCAGTACGTGGTAGACGGTCTAGGCCTCCTTGCATTGCTTTTCTAGCTTTGATTAGAGCCTCACCTTCCATGTGCTCCGTCCATGAAACTAGAATCAAAACCATCAAGGCTTCTTCCCAAGCCTGAAGATATGAGGCCCCTAGTACTGCCAAAGATGTCAGAACTTGGAATCCAAGTTGTCTGTTTTTGATTGAAGCCCATGCTTGTGTAAACATCTTGTAACCTCCAATTATAACACCCGCAATTCCAAAACTGCCCACTATCCATGGGTTTTCAGTTAATGCCCCGCTAAGCAATACCAGAATAAGCATCACAAATGCAAAACCTGAGCCGATCATTCTCCATTGTCCAGAAGTTAATCTCTTGACTGATGCGTCGACTAAACGATAATCCCCGCCAATTACAGTCCTGAGTGCATTCCCCATAGCAGCATAAAGGTCGGAGGCAAGATTTGGAGCGATTTGTAAGATGATATTTCCTTCTTTATCAATCTCGCAATCCAATACTCCAGGTTGTTGACGGAAAATACGAGGGAGGCTTTTCACCGGAATTGCATGTCTTGCTGCTATGACACTGGAATCAACACCTGCAATTTCCATAAATGGAATGTCTGGGGCATTGCCTAGAGAGCGAAGAATTGCTGATGCTTCTGCGACATTTCCCTTCTCAAAGTTCACATCGACTGTTACAGTTCCCTCGGTTGCGCTTACAACCGAACTATTCACTTGATCTAATCGATTTAGAGCATTCATGGCCTTAGAGGCGCAATCAGGGCAGTCCATATCTTGAATTGGCCAGCAAATACTGTGGTTTCCACCATAATCTCCAAGCACATCCATATCGATGACTTCTGTTTCAATTGTTGTAGTCTCTGAAACGGCGACCTTTGGTTTGGAACGGCGAGAAAAGGATTTTGCCTTAACAGGCGCAGTATCCTCGTCCTCGAGGGACAGGAAATCTTCGGAGTCCTCCAACACAATCCTTGGCGGCCATTCATCGCTCATGAAGGCTCGTATCGTAAGCGTATTGAATAACGCCTTCGAGGGGTGCTTATGCAGTGGATACCAACCGGGTGGGTGCCAAAGGCTGTCGCCGTGGATATAGATGGTACAATCACCGATTCAAGTAAGGAGATACATCTCGGGGCAATCGCTGCACTGCGACGCCTTGAGGATGCTGGAATCGCGGTGATACTAGCAACTGGTAATATCCGAGCAATCACCTATGGATTGTGGAGGTTCATCGGAGCTTCTGGTCCGATGGTGTGCGAGAATGGAGGCGTAATTTGGCATCCCGATTGGGGTAAGCCGATTGTGCGCGCCGACGGTGCGCGTGCGCGCTCCGCTGGACAAATGCTAGAAGATGAACTAGGACTCGACTCTCGCGGAATTACCACCAATGATTGGAGAGAATCAGAATGGTGCCTATTTCCTAATGAAGATTTATCAGCGATTACAAAACTGATTTCAAAAAGTCAATATGCCGACTTATCAGTCGTGAAAACCGGATTTGCAATTCATCTTATGGAACCACATCTATCCAAAGGAGAAGGCTTGTCAATCGCTCTCGACAAGATGCAAATCAGACCGGATGAAGTATTAGCAATTGGAGATGCACCCAATGATATCTCCATGTTTGAACTCGTAGGTCATAGCGTCGCAGTAGGTGGTTGTTTCGATGAACTAGCCGCGGTTGCCAAGGTTATTTCGCCTTATCAACATGGAGAAACCATCGCTCCATTAGTTGATGCTATTCTAAATGAATTTGAACTGAATTAGGTAGATGCCGGAGGTAGGATTTGAACCTACGAAGCATTTCGCAGCGCATCTTGAGTGCGCCCCCTTTGACCACTCGGGTACTCCGGCTACAGACCCTCGGCCGAGTTCATCAAACATCATTCTTCCTCATCGAAAGTTACCTGCTGATTGCGCCGAACATTCGCAATCACGAGAAATAATCCAGCAATAAATACAGACAAAACAGCCAGCCCTAACGTCGTTATTTGTGAATATGCAGATACTTCTACACTGGCTTGAACATTAGCGATAGATATTGGCACAGGCTCTTGATCATCAATTTGAATACTCAATCCAAGATCGCCTTCAGCCCACGCTTCAATTTTGAATGTATGAGTGTACTCCGTTCCGCTTAACAAACTGAAGTTCAACTCTTCTAACACCTTTCCATTTCCATCGAGTAAAGATATATTTGATTCACCATCGACTAGCCCGATGTTTGCTACTACACACTCTATCGAAATGATATCCCCTACATTTGGACGGTATTGAGCGGGGTCAAACATGTCTAATACTGGCTCATATGCTAGCCAACGAATTAGAGTATTTACTGGGTCAGCAGCACTAGTGCCCTTCCCTTCAATCGCTCTACCGGATGCATCTTTACCTTCAAACCAAACAATCATTGTATCGCCTTTTTGTAAATCTGAAGATGTATTCATATCTATTATTGCAGAATATAAATTCGACCTAACACTCTTGAATTGGATTGGAATTGAAGTATTGCCCGTAGTACCTTCAACAAATCTCCCTTGCCGAATGAAACTCCAATGCATGATAATAGATTCTGAATCTAAACCATGGCCATCTTGCATTGTTACTTCGATAGGGACCTCTTCTAAGGCATTTGAATCTATACTAACCAAGTAACCGCTTGAAATTGAAATTGTAGGTACGGAATCATCGATGACTATGTCAGCAGAATCTCCTGTATGATTGTGCCCAGATAGAGAATTAAATTCTGCAAGGACTTTAATTTGAGAACCATAATATGCAGAATCTAAAACTATGCGATTCGAAGAACTTCCATCCTGATTGAATGTGTTTGTGATATCTGTAATTCCAATATCTCCAATTAACCA
>Ga0315334_10000563_pt1 | contig 22587 bp, 31 predicted proteins | sample M150034915metaG_FD_205555 | JGI IMG/M metagenome (GOLD analysis project Ga0315334, IMG submission 205555) | Ammonia-oxidizing marine archaeal communities from Monterey Bay, California, United States - M1 500m 34915 | ecosystem: Environmental > Aquatic > Marine > Intertidal zone | place: USA... | reverse complement strand
GGGCCATGTTCTGGTTGTAGTAAAAGGCCTTTGTGTTGTCTGGCCGACTAAATCCTTCACGGGAGTGACCAGTGAACTTCAAACCTTCAAGGAATCCCATATCAGCCCTCGTAGCCCATCAAAAGTGAAACCAGTATGAGGGCCACTGCCGATACGCCAAGCCCAGCCGTGATACTCACGGTGAACCCGCACATAGTGGCAGCCGCCACACCTGAGGCTAGGGTCGCTGCTGAAATCTTCTCTTTAATATTTAGTGCCGTTATTGTGACTGCACCGATTGTCGCGACCATGGTTAACCCCGCCCAGACGATCAACGCTGGGATACTAGACATGGGCCCAGCCTACGCTGTCTAAACAACCTGGCGTGATAGGTGGCTCTACCATCCCGCGAACAACCCCATACGGTCCCCGTCCATTGACAAATCGAGTGGGTAGCCGTTCTTGAGTTCATAAAACAAATGTTCTTCTACCCCGTGTGCTCTAGCAAACCTATTTGCTAAAACTACACCGGCATAGGCCTGTGATAGATACGCGGAGAAGGCCAACTTCAGCATCTGCGGATCGCCGTCAATGGGAATCCAGTTGAATGGCCCCTCAGGATCGTTGAATAACTTTGCAAACTCTTCCGCCCGTTCACCGTTGAGATAACCCCGACAATCAACCTCAGAATGCACCGGGGGGTTTCCAAAAATCGCCCCATCGACATAATCAATGCCGGAGACATCGGCGAAACCCTTGACCTCGTCTCTCAACCCATCATGTTTGGTATTCGTATCGCAGTAAATGCCCCGGAACCCCTCGAAGGCAATGTCCTCGATCGTTTCGACAGCCCAGTGTTTAGTTCTACCGTGCCCAGCGCCGCAACAGAGAATGTGATCGGCTTCTTGCGCTAGGTACTGGAAAACCCCAACATCTCTGAACCCATACTGATTGGCCCTCTGCAAGGTTCGGTCAGACCGACCGTCGCTCGCCCAGATGATCTCATGCCCAAGTTTCTGAGCACACATTGCTATACCTGAGCCCATTTGACCTGGGGACACCAGCCCAATCACTGCCATCGTTCGCTGCCCTCCCATTCCCTCTCGGGATCATATTGAAAAGTGAGTGGGACGCTACCGGACACGTAGTAGTAGGGGTCCTGTCCCATATTGAGAACGATCCTCTCCGGTAGTGGATAGATCACCCACATCTTTTGCCCATCGGCCGACCCACCCTCAAGGGTGATCTCACGGGTGGTGGCCTTGCGATCGGCCTTGGCCTTTTTGGAAGGCCCCTGCTTCCTGGCCATTTGACTAATCGACCTTTGATGCGAGAATGATTTCGATCCCATCGTCGATCGAGGGAGGTGGCCTGAAGATGCGACCGCCCCTGGCTTCACCGCTAGGGGCGGTTTCGCATTCTGCGTCGTAAATGCCATCGCTCATTAGCGGTGAGACCTCCCCAAATCCCGAACTCAATCGGTGCATCCATGGCGTACTGGAGACATTCCCAAGTGACGGGGCACCGGCTACACATTTCCTTAGCGCGCTTGGAACCATCACGGATCTTCTCGTCGAAGAAGAACGTCGAAGAAGGTTCCCCCTTGCAAAGGGCGTTGTCGACCCACTCGGTGTCCATTTCTTCATCGGGCTTGACTTTCCAGCGGTAGTACCTGCCCAAGTCTGGGTCACCCGTCCTCATAACGGCGAAGGATCCAAGGAGTGTGGTCACCTAAATATGCTCCAAACGTGTTGAAGCAGAGATAATCGATTGCCCCATCGAAATCGCCGTCGAGTTCCTCAGCGAGAGTGTCGACCATTTTCTCTTCGTCATAAACCAGGACGGCTTCTGCGCCGACTCTTGTGGCGTAGCCAATGATGCAACTGTCGAACAGCGTCCTCGGCCCAGGACCGTCGAAGATGACCGCCTCTGGATTCAACTCAGCGAAATCCATCCACCACTGGGATGACCTTTCCTCGTTGTTGTCACCGGCTTGGCCAGGGAATGCCGTGATGCTTGCATCACAGATTACGGCGGGCTTCATTCTGTCGTTTGTTGAGTTCACGTAAGTCCTCTCGACTCGGCTCGAAGGCCGTGTCCACAACTGTACAACAGTTCGGACACTCCCCCTCGTGATTGGCGAGAACTCTCTTACCTACATACCAACCACAACTGAAGCATCTATATAGGGGATCACGCCTTGGCATAGGAGACCCTCTAAGAACTATTCCTTGCCTACTGAGAAACTCAGACCATGACTATGGACGAACAACGAGATCGCAGATCGACCATCTTCGATGGGATCACTGCTGCGCTCGCTTACATAGACGACCAAATCGAAGACCTCAGATCAATAATCAAAGACGAGGTCGAAGAGGAAGCGTTGATCGATGTCTGATGACAAAACAGACGGTGAAATCTTCGCTGACGCACTATCAGAAATCCAATCAGCCATCGAAACCGCCAGCGAAAAGGTTGCTGGACGGGTTAAAGAGCGTGTCGATAACGCGCTCGGGCTGCTCGACAAAATCAAGGACAACATCGCGTGGGTCCTTGGCCTCCCCGCCGCATTCGCAGGATCCTTCGGATTCATATGGGATTCCAGTGGCGACGAAGCAGCCCTTTCGTACCAAGTCGCCCAACTTGAGGAAGCAGTCGCAGAACTCAAGTCCGAGAACAACCTTCTCGGTGGGGGCGCAAAAAACTTTTCGCTTGATATGAGCCAAGCACCAGGCGGTTCGATAACCGTCGTTATCGGTGCCGCAGTGATTGCCGTCTTCATTGGCACACTCATTTGGTATCAGTCAAAGCGGCGTCGAAAACGATGAAGAAAGTCCTGGCGCTACTCTTCGCCGGGGCGATATTCGCAGCCGGTTGCTCTGGCGGGGATGATCCCGAACCTGAGCCAGTTGATCTTTTCCCACCGACGACCACGATCGTTCCTTCAACTACCACGGCCGCCAATACCACCACAACTGGCGCTCCCACAACAACTGTTCCGCACGCCACAGAGGACGCACTGGCAGACCACGCTCTGACCTTCCGCCCCGTATCGGACAGTTTCTCATTTGAAAACTTCGGAGGCGGCACCGCACCCGCTGATCTTACGGTCAATATGGCCCGCCGCCTCTACGGTGACACTCAGGTTTGCTCAGATGTAACTGACAACAAATGCACCCCCTACCCGGTGATCCTTCAGTTGATCTCCCAGGCCAACCGCTCAATGCAGGGTGGATTGTGCGAAGGGCTTGCTGTCCTGTCATTACGTCTTGCCAACGACCCAGCCACACTCTCATCATTCCAAGATGTCACCCATGTAGCAGCACTCGTCAAAGAAGACCCAGCGCTTCTTTCAGAACTCGCATATTGGTACGTCACACAGTTCGCTGTTGAGGTCCAGCAAGAGGCCTCCGCCTATCTGGAGATGCACCCCATCCAGTTGGCCGAGATCCTGCTAAGAGACTTCGCAGCGGCCGAGGCTGGCGAATCATCAACCGGTTACACCATCGGCATCTACTCAGAACAGGGCGGCCATGCCGTCACCCCTTATCGGGTCGAGGAGACTGAGAGCGGTTATCGAATCTATATATACGACTCGAACTGGCCGACTTCTGAACGCTGGGTCGACGTTGACAGTGGTGGGTGGTCCTACGCCTTGGCGGCAACGAACCCCACCGAGGAAGCATCGGCATGGGGCGGTGGAGTCGGGACGATGGAACTCACTCCCATGCGCTCTCGTTCTGGGCCCTTCTCGTGTGGATTCTGCCCTAGCACCGGCGAAGACTCCGGGACGCTACTGACAGTCGCTTCTACCGGCGACAAACAGATGGCCATCAAGATCGAAACCGAGGATGGCGATCGACTGGGGTATTACGACGGCAGGTTCATCAACGAGATAGAAGGTGCCACATACCGTTATTTGATCTCTGGGCCAAGCACCGCAGATCCAGTGTTGGTCTTCCTGCCGCCTGGTGTAGAGACATTCAGCGCAGATGTTGAAGAGATAGATGTCCCCACCCCGACGGCTACCCCAGAATCCCCCCAGGACCCCGAGGCCCCGTCAGAGCAGGAACCCGAAGAGGATACTCAAAAGTTCTCGCTTCTGGTACTCGACGAAGAAAAATCTGTCCAAATCGAAGCGACCATTGTTGAAGAAGACCCCTCCGAGCCAGAGACAGAAGAAGCACAAATCTCTCTGATCGACTTCTCAGAAGAGTCGATAGAGATCGCCGAAGTAGAGGAAGCCATAGTCGCCATCACGGTTGATGCTCTAGCCATAGAGATCGACCTGGACGAGGGACAAACAATCGAGGTTGTTCTCCCACCAGAGCCAGAACCAGAACCCGACCCCGATGTCCCTGTTATCGAAGCCCCTCAAATGTTGGATCTGTCAATCCAAGATTCGGCCGGGGAAACGCTCGCCGAAGTTGCAGTTGATATAACCGCCTACCGGGTGGATCTACCTCCTGAGCCGGAACCCGGCCCACAGACCCCAGAAGCAACGATTCCGCCGCCACCACCACCGGCACCGGTCGTTATCGAAATCGTCTACGACGAAGAGGCCGGAGAAATAACCCAAGAAGAGGAAGTCATCGAAGCATGGGTCGCTTCTGACGCCGAGTATTACCAAGCCATCGTTGAAGACAACTTGGACGAGGTCTTAGGGGAGTCCTACGTCGAAGAACTGGAAGAACGCGAAGAATGGGTCGACGAAGAGGAGGCCGAAACCCGCTCATTTCTATCAACGGTTCTACAAGAGGTCGACGACGAATACTGGGAGGACGACCACTGGGAAGAAACCTCCTACGACGAAGAGTGGTTTGAAGAGGAATACGAAGAAGAGAACTGGGAAGAGGTCGAAGACCCCGACGAATGGTTTGAAGAAGGAGCCGAAGAATGGGCAGAGGAATGGGCTGAAGAAGAGGAAGCCTTCATTCTCGAAGAGATGGGATTGGAAGAGTGGGACGAAGACCTCATGGGTCCACCTCTAACCGAGACCATGGAATGGGAAGAAGAGGACTGGGAAACCTATGACACTGAAATGGAAGCCATCTGGGAAGAAGAATCCGAGGACGACTGGGAAGAAGAATCCGAGGACGACTTCTGGTTAGACACCGAAGACGAATGGGATGACTGGGAGGAAGAGTTCTGGCCAGACGACGCCGAATGGTGCGACGACTGTGAGGAAGGACCGTGGGACGAAGAAGGCTGGGACGAACCATGGGACGAAGAGGAACTATGGGATGAAGAACCGTGGGATGAAGAACTCCCCATGGAAGATTTCACCGAATGGGACGATTCCTGGGATGAAGAAGAATCGATAGAGGAAGACGAAGAGGACCTCTTCCTGTGGGATGATGGATGGGACACCGAAGAAGATTGGGACACTGATGTCGAAGAAGAGGAAGACTCAACACCACCAGAAGAAGAACAAGAACGGGAGGACGACACAGAAGGACCCGAACCGGGCAGCGAAGAGATACTTGAAGAAGAAGGCGAAGAAGAGTCAGAGGAACCATCCAGCGAACTGGATCCCCCTGGAGACGTACACGACGAAGAATCCACAGATGAAACACCTGAGGCAGAAGAAGGTCTAGAAGAAACCTGGGACAACCCTTACGCGGATTGCATGGGCACATCTGCTTGTGAAAATCCGCCGGGTGGATATAACTCCTGGGACGAATACGAAGCAGAAAACGATCCCAACTGGGTACCTCCACCAGAGCCGGAAGAACCTGAATACGTACCACCTCCAGAACCTCCACCCCCACCTCCTCCCGTCTACTGGTACGACGAGGCCACAGAGACATGGGATGAAGAAGGAGACACCACTCTTAGTTCCAACACGCTGTCAACGACAGTGGCTTCCACCGCTACATCGATTCTGGCTAGAGGTAATGACGGCCACTGGTACGAGACGATCACGACTGAAACCACAACGTCGGTAGAGGCCCAAGCGGTTACTACCGTGGCCTACACCACATATTCAAATACAAGTTGGTGCGGTGGTTCCCAATACGATTCCTCTTGCGGATCAACCGGTGCTGTCGCTGGGAACTCTTACAACACGAGTTCTACCGCGGCAGCACAAACCACTGCCACGGTCACGACCGCCATTGAGGTAGTACCCGCCTCTTGCTCTCAGGGTGGATTCACTGGCCTGGGGGACTGGTGCATTGTCGATTCCAGCAGCCGCAACGACTACGACGATGTCGCGTTCTCTGTGCCCACTGCGGCAGAAGAAAACGAGGCATGTGATTGCGAAGATGGTGATGGTCTGATGGACATCCGCATAGACGCTGAAACGAACCTAACTGGACCACAGTTCAACTCAAACAACGAACATGCTGACCCTTACATCTTCCTCAACCACGACACCGACCCGGATGATGGGGAACACTCAGGAGACACATCAGAAATAACAGTCGGGAGTCTTATCGAAGCCGATGATGACGGAGGCCGTGACTGCGGAAGCACCTGTAACAATCCACCAAGCAACGCAGAAGACGAAGACGAGACCCCAGATGTGACGCTCTCTAATGGTGAGCAGATAATCGATAACGTACAAGATCATTGGGACTCTCGCATCGAGAGAGAACTCTCAACGGGAGACTACGTGGTAAGGGCTTCGGTCTATAACGGGAACAACGACGGGTGGTACCGATTAACTATTAGAGACGCAGACGTTGAATACCCATGAATCCCGACAAAGTGAAACTGAAAGTGTGGATCGACCAGGACCTATGCACCGGCGACGGCCTGTGTGCCGAGATTTGCCCATCGGTATTTGAAATGCACGATGATGGTCTCGCTTATGTCAAAGAAGCAGACTGGCCAAACATCTTTGGTCCTAATGGTGAAATCCGTAGCGGGGGCGACCCTGTGTACCAGATGGCTACAGGACTGGCAACGGTCCCTAGTGAAGATGTAGAAGCGGCTATCGAGTCAGCAGAGGACTGCCCCGGCGAGTGCATATTCCTTGAGGTTATGGACTAGCATCGATACGTGGGAGCATTAGTAGAAGAATCCTTCAAAGAAGGATGGCAGGAATCGTGGAGCGGTAACGTCCACAACGCCTACGTGAGCGAAGACAGGCTCCGACTGATGTTTCGTGAGGGCGACCATTACGGCTGCGCTCTCCATAAAGAAGTACCACCCTGCCGCCATGTGAAGATGTCCTACATGGTTAGAGCACTGAGCAACTGGGATTCCCATAGCACGGGGAAGACACTCGGGTTCGCCGACCTTCGATACAAGAACGCAAAGGGCCAGTCCTACGGGCACGGCAACCGCCGCCCCAGCCCTGACGGGTTTTCATTCCGCACCTGGTTTGGCAAGACCAAAGATGGCTACCTGCCTATCGGCATGTATTTCTACCACCTGGGGCAGAAACCCAAATGGGGTGACAGCGTCAAAGTGGGGGCGATCCCGGTAGGAGGCCAAGCCGTCCTATTCGAGTGCGAAGCAGACTTCGATGAAGGTTTCATACGAGCCCGCCTAGATGGAGGCGAATGGGTCCGCCACAACCTCGTCGTGACGGACAAGACGGCTGTCACATGGGCATGGTTAGATGCCTATTACGGAGGGCCCGCCGTTTCACCCAAGAACATGGCGTGGGACATTTCCGAATACAAGTTAGAAAACCTTGGCGCTGACGTTGCAGACCCAGGGATCGACTGGGCGGCTATCGCAGAAATGGTCGCCGCCAGGGAAGAGGCGGAGAAAGAAACTGCTGAGTCCGAAGCCGCTGTTGCCACAGAACCAAGCATCTCTGATCGTCTCCGCCAACTCGCAGACGAGATGGACGGGCTAGCATGATTATTTATGGTTCTAGAGAAAACAAAAAAGGCGCGGGCCAAGAAAAGTAAATGTTCCTGGTGTGAGAACTACATGAGGCCTAATGAGATTGGGATGTCTCACTGCAACGACTGCTATAAAGAAATAGGCGGTCAGTCCTAGTTCCGCTCCAACACATCCAGCAGCCGTCTGTACCAGTAGCCGCCGTTACCGCTCTCAGCCATGCTTCTAGTGATGGCTTCTATCTCTGACCGCAACCCGTCGTACTTCTTCTTGTATGACACGCGGCGTGGATTTGGAGGCAGGATTCGGTTACCCGCCATCCCTAGACTGATTTCTGTTGTTACATAGGCGTGTTGGTTGTTGCGGATCTGATCGGTTTTAGCAAGCCGTCCGCCGAGTTCCAGATTACGGATCGACGACGAAATCGACTGGTGTTTCCCATCCAGGCGGTCTTCGACCTCTGCCGAGGTGCATCCAAACTCGCCACTGTCCCCAATACAAGAAAGCACCCTTAGTTGCAGGGTAGGGGAGCGACGAGTCTCAACCTTGGCCCAGGCTTCGCTGGTGTCAGAACCTCTAACGTGTCCTACCCCACGTTCCCAGCCACGGGAGCCGTCGTACTCCAGAGAGGGCTCGAAAGGTATCGGGTAGTTCGGGACGTTGGAACTAGAAGGGGGGTTCATCGGAAGTAGGGGCAGCCGCAACCTTGGGGCGACCCCCGCCCTTTGCTATCTTTGTGATCTCCCCTGTAGCCCATCGCAACGACGGGCAAATCTCATCAGCGACAATGACAACCTTGCGACGTGGATCGCCAGTCGTCTTGTCTTCCCATTTCTGTTCCTCAAGACGGCCGGTAACTGTCACACGCATACCTTTTGCCAAGGTATCTGCACAGTTCTCAGCCAACGAAGACCAGGCGGTTACGTCAAAGAAGGAGGTCTCTTCCTCCCACTCACCGTCTTTATTCCAGCGACGGTTTACCGCCATCCTCGTGTTGAGAATCGCAGCACCGTTATTCGTATAACGGAGTTCTGGATCCGAGACGAGATTCCCTGAAAGGGTACAGTTGTTGTCTACAGCCATGTCTTTCTCCTTGGTGGCATTTGTTTATATCTGTGCTAGCAGTGTATCAGTGGGAACCAGCGTGCGTGCTTGCTTCGGGATGTAGGTGACCAAGCCCTGCTTGGAGAGAATCGCCAGGTCTTCACGGATGGTGGTCAAAGATGCCACACCCATTTCAGACTGGATTTCTCTCAGTGTCGGGCCGTAACGATGTCGCTGCCAGTACACGGCGATGAACATCGCTGTTCTGATTACCCGCTTGTCTTTAGGGTCAAGCGCGTCGTCGTCCCATGCCTTCCACGCCGGTTCGTCTGGTCGCATCGGTTTTGATTCAGCAAATGAGTAAGTGGGCATATGTACAGTTTAGAACAACTCGCCCAGGTTAACGCCCGATGCTACGACTGGACCCGTCGCTTTTTTCTTGAGCCGGTTGTCCCACTCCCATGCTCTTAGCAAAGACAAGAAGGTTTGGAAACAAGGATCGGAGGGGTCCTGGGTGACGTTCAACTCGACAAACGACCACTCATCGGGCCTCAACCACAGAACTCCGCAACGGTCGATCTTCGGTAGCGGCTCCGAGGAACCGTCAGGGTGGATTATCTCCTGGGCGTTGGCATATGCCGATAACTGGAGTGCTACCTCCGGGTGAATCCCAGAACGGGTTGTCTTGAAATCGATTAACCACCGCTCGCCAGCAATATCAGCGATGACATCGAACGAGCCTGCGTAACCCAGATCGTCGTGACGGCTGAGGACTGTTTCCTCGTTCATTACCCACTGTGGGTCATACCGCTCAACCCACTGCTGGTATCCGTCAAGGAACATCCCTATCTGCCCACTGTGGGTCGACTCGCCTTTAGTCACCATGTCGTCAAGAGCATCGTGAACCTCGGTGCCAATATCAGCAGCGTTATTCAAATCGCGCCTGGGTGCTGATTTCAGCCAGTCCATGTCTCTCTCGGTAACGGTGCCTCTCTCGATAGCCGCCTCAGCGACCTTCTTGGCAGCCCAATACTGGAGAGCGGGCTTAGGGAGCATCCCAACAACACTTGTGACACCTGGGTACTTCTTCTTCTCCCAGACATACAACCGTGAATCGTTCTCGTGAACGGTTGGGATTTTAGGGGTTGTCACAGAGCCATTTCTTTCTTAGCGGCAGTAACCGATTCGATAATCAAACCGATTTCTTCTTCTGTGACCGTACCGCGTAGTTCGTTGATGATGGCTTCTTTGGGGACACCATCATCGGTGACCGGATCAGGCATTTGGATAGCAAGGATGTTGTCGTCTTTATCGAAGAACACCATGAAATCTTCGACCTCAAAGGATGTTCCCATTGAATCGGTATTGACGGCTACCTGCATAAACGCTTTCCAATATGGATAGCGAGGGGAGTCCCCGTCGTCGCCTATCCAGATGATAGTGCCGTTATCTGCGAATACTTCTGGCATGTGTCTTTCTCCTGCTCTTAGTTATTGGTTAAGTGTACCTGTCTGGTAGGACAGTTGAACCTCTCCGTGTCTGGGGTGGGTACCGGGACGCGCTTGGAAGAGGCTCAACAATCCCACCAACGAACGGGCATTGGGTATCGGTGTAAGTGTGGTTAGTGAGATTATTGAACCCCCCTGGCGCACTCGGTGTGGGTAACGGATCTCTTGAGGCCTGGAGGGGCTCAATAATCTCACCAACGGATGGAGCCTGGGTATCGCGAGTGCGATGGTTAGTGAGATTATTGAACCCCCCCTGGCGTATCTGTCTTGGTTGTTCGACTGGCTGCTGGCCAGGAGAGGCTCAACAATCCCACCAGCGAATCGCGTGTGGGTATCGACGCCAGTTTGGCTAGTGAGATTATTGAACCCCCCCGCGACAACGCCGGGTACCGTATCTGTTTTGGGAGAGGCTCAATAATCCCACCAACGGGCTTTCTTTGGATATCGGCTGATCTCTGGCTAGTGGGATTATTGAACCTCCCGCAAACCTTCTGGGTAACGGAGGAGCACAAGAGAGGCTCAACAATCCCACCAGCGTGTCGACCCTGGGTATCGGTAGAACCGTGGCTGGTGAGATTATTGAACCCCCCCGGAGTGACGGTGGGTATCGCTCTAGGAGTAGAAGGGGTTCAATGATCCCACCAACGGCTGCCCTCTGGGTATCGTAAGTTCGCTGGCTAGTGGGATTATTGAACCCCCCCGCTCGATTCCTGGATTGCGATGGCAGGCTAGAGGGGGCTCAATGATCTCACCAGCCGCAGGCATTATGGGTATTCGGACGGGATCCGGGCTAGTGAGATTATTGAACCCCCCTGGGTGGACGGCGGGTTTCGGTAGGCGTGTGAGAGGGACTCAATAACCCCACCAGCGCGAATACCTTGGGTAACGTCTATGTGTAGGCCAGTGAGGTTATTGAACCCCCCCGAAACAACGATGGGTAACGTACCTGCATTGGAGGGGACTCAATAACCCCACCAGCGTGTTCATTGATGGTTACCGATGGCGAGTCGGCTGATGGGATTAAATATTTAGTTGTTAAGCGTCGATTAGTAGATCCTCGCGGGCCGCAACCCACATATCCTTGAGGATGATCTTGCCGACCTTGCGAAGGGTCGCGTTCTGTTGATGACCGGGAGTCCACTCGGGACGCTTCTCGATGTAATGGGCTTTGATCTCTTCGTAATCATCCCGATATAGGGACCTGGCCTTGGAGACACCGTTCTTGTCGGGCTCACCGGTCATCCTCACCTGCAAGGTGGCGAGGTAGTGAACCATCTTCTTGGCGTTGACGGAACCACAAGCAAGAGCGTCCTCCTGGGACATGCCTTCCTTGTGCCTGCGCTCGGGGTTGCCGTGACCGCAGTACGACCAGAGTTGGCTGACCATACGTTCGTAAGGTCCGCTCTCTGCTGGGACAAGGACCCGCTTCCGGTCAGCAATCTTCTTGCTGTCCTTTACGGCCTCATCGTTTTCCTCCCACTCCATGGGAAAGGCGATCACCGGGTGACCGACTTCTCCCAGGATGCGGGCGATCGTCTTGTCACCCATGCCGGGTGAATCGACGAACTCTGTCATGTGGGGGCCATTGATGGACCTCATCGTGTTGACGAGAGTCTGTTCGGCTGTCTTCTCGGCGGTCTTCACTAAGCCGTAAAGAGTTTGGGGACGCTCTGCTTTGAGGAAGGCCTTGCGGTCTTCGTCTGTTTCCAGAGCGAGGAATCGTGGGTCGAGTTCCAGGTTGCTGTAAAGAAACTGTTGGAACTCTACTGACTTCCGGTTGATGGGTTCGTCAAGGTCGACGCTGATGTTCGCCCCGAGGCGATTCACAAGCGCTTTGCGTGTGTCTTCCATGTCGGTCAGGCATCGGGCATGAAGCCGTAGCCTGCGAAAGTCTTCTTGAATCTTGCGGATCTTGGGATCCATAGTCTTGCTTCTCCTGTGGAGTCGTTGTTTGTTTGTTGTGGTGCCGGTTGGTGGATGCTCCACCTTCTGTGACCATGAGTGGGGGACCGGCTACTCCGAACCTCTAGCGACAGGAACAAGATTCCTGCTATGCCTCGGGCCACACTCAACTGTTCGTACTGTTTGATAACAAGGCCGCACGCCCGCCCCGGACCTATTTGGTCAGTCAGTAACGCTAGTAGCGTTCAACCTGACGACTACTGCCTCGTCGACCTTGGGATCGAAAAGATTGTCTACCCCAAGAGCCTTGAGTGTCTCGACCGCAGTCGAGTGCAAACTAGAAGTCTGCATCTGTGTCCTGATGTGCTTCTGGAGTTGGTTGACCTTTCGCGTGTGTTGAGCGACGGTCATCTCTCCGAAGTAAAGCACGAAGCCATCTAAGTTGACACGCATCCAGCGGATGTCATTGTCAAGAATCTCGGCATTGCCGAGTTCCAAAGGAACTCCGCCTTCCCCGAGACCTTCGATTTCCAGGTGCTTGTTTTTGTGTTCCTCACGCTTGAGCCTTCGGGTGACACGACCGGGCTTGGTCGCAACAACCTTGGCGTAGGAGAGAAGTCCTGGCCTGATCCATGTGAGCAACCCCTCAGCATCGCCTGCTTGCACAAACGCTCTGACGAGACTCTCCAGGTGACCGACCACATCGAGTGGAGCGGAGTTGGCTGGATCAGTCGTGGACAAGTAATCAGTGATCGCTGTTGAAACATTGTCAACAACAACCCGTTCTGTGTCTTCCATTTGTTCCTTCCCATTTAAGGGGTATGTAGGTGGAGGTGTGAATGACTGTCTTTCAGTGAGTGTTATGGAAGGGGCCCTACCCGAACCTCCAAGTGCGCGTAAGGCCCCTGCCATTACCCCCGACTACGTCTTAGCCAGTGACGGCTTTGACGTAGAGGATCTTGCCCTTGCGGGCTGTCGTAACTGTCATCCCGCGGTTCTTCGCGGCGATGTAGACCTGGGCTCGGAAGTTCTCGGCGTTCATGCCGAAGTCCTTACCCGTTTCGAGTGCCCAGATGTCTCCATCCAACCATTCGTCCCATGGGTAGCGTGCCCCACGGGTGTTTGTTGGCCAAGCGTCGACCTTTTTTGCCATGGTTTCTTTCCTCGGCTAGTGGTGTATGAGTTGGGAGCCTCGGCGTCTCCCGTGGGGGTGTCTAACCACCACCCCTGCGTGGTTCAAGATAAATGCGACAGTGGTCTCCTGAATGACCAATCCCCTGTCGTACTTATGTACTGTAGCCAGTCAACTAATAGATGCCAACCTACAGTTCAAGATTCTTTAGGTGGTCTCTGAATCGGAGATCCCTGGTGTGTAGCACCGCACCCAACCTGGTACAGGCATTCACATAGGCCATACATAGGTGGTCGCCACTGGACTCGTGAGCACACTCGTGGATCAATAGGCCATCCAACCACACGGCTTGCTGATCGCCGACATTGGTGCTCGGGCAGTAGGCGAGGTTGAGTGTTATTCGACTGTCGCTATGGGTGCCCATGACAACCCGCTGATCGTTGTACACATCGATACCCAGGGAGTAACCAAGGAGATCCTTGATAACCAACTTGGCGTAACTACGCACAGCGTCAGCGAACGGACCCGTCGCCATTTTGGCATCGGGGACCACGCCACCTGGGCGCAGCGAATATCCACTGGCCGAAGACTCAGCCGCTTCGGCTCCCTTGATGGCAGTCCACTGATCCCTGTCGAACGCCCCACCGTGAATGACATTCACGCCATGGCTAATGGCATTCTTGTCAGCCTCACGATCGTGGGGTGAAGCGATGACGGCACCTTCGCCGTAGATAAGGGTGACCGCTTCGCGCACCGTTTCAGGCGCGGCCTGCGGGAGGGCATCTTTGACCCAGGACTTAGACGCATCGTCCTCGCTGAGAAGATCGATGGTCGTATCCAGGACGGCTGCCAGCAACCTGCTGCGATAAGCAGGAGTGACATTATCCCGGTCCCTGTTCAAGGGGACCTTCTGGCCGACGTTGAGATGCCAAGGCACATCAACCTCAACTACGGGTATGCCCATTTCGTAGATCATCGACGTTTCCCCATTGAGGGGGGCGACGATCTCGACAGTGGTGTTGCGTGTCGTCTTCTGGAGAACACCGTCCTCGTCTGACTGGACAGTTGGAAGGGAAACCTTCTCAACTATCCGTGTCGGGACTCGGGGGTCCAGAGACTCACCATTGATGGTCACAGTGAAACCCGCAGGCACGAAGATGTGCTTCACGTCCCTGAGGATTTGGCTGACCTCTTCATTCGTCAGGCGCACAACGCCCGTGAAGATGGAGCCAGTCTCTGTGCGGCTCGACGAGTTGCGACGATTGCCGTCAGCATCGAAAAGAACGGTGCCGGTGGTGGTCTTGATGCTCGCCTCATCACACTGTGACAGGACGAACTTCTCGCCTTCGTTGAACCGTCCACGCTTGGTGGGGTCGCCCTTTTTCTTGGACGCCTTGTAAAGGGTGTATGCGTCGCGCAGGTCGGCGAAGCCGTTGGGACAATCGTCCGTAACGGTCAGCCGTGCCCGCCCTCGGCGGGGTAGGGGCTCCAGGGTGACGGTAGCCGTCGTCGCGTCCTCGTCGAACACGTTCTGGAGTAGGTCATGGAGGATGGCAACCTTGGGGCGGCTGGCCATTAGTTGGCCAAACCCTTCGAGGTCTACATCAATCCAAGTATTGGAGGTATTCATGTCTTGCTCTTTCGTTGGGGGTCTTGCTTCTTAGTCCCTAGTATAGCGGGCCTAAACTAAAAACCAACCTCTAGGTGAAGAAATCTTCTTGGTTCATTCTTCGGAGGGCCATACATTCCCAGGTGAGCGGTCCAACAACTCCGTCAACGGACAAGGGGTTCGCAGTTGGAGATCCGTGATGATTCCAACGTCTCTGCCATTCCTTGACTTTAGATTCAGTTTGTCGACCGTATGACCCGTCTGCTCCTGCTCCGACTCTGCGTTGGACAAGTTTCACTGCCTCGCTCTTCGATCCCCTACGGAGTGTCCCTGGGAAATCAATGTAGCGTCCCCTGGGAGGTTCCGGCGGCAAAATCTTTTCAACCTTCAGATTCTTAAGAGCCGGGATCTCTTCAGTCTGAGAAGCAACGGCCGCTCTGAAGTCTCCCATGTCGAACGTCGGGTCCACCTTTCTTGAAGTCCATTCAAGGTGGCCGCATACCGCAGCGAGGGGATTCAGTTGGTACTTGTCACACAGGCGGGCACAGACATCGACACACGCTTCATATTGTTCCGGTGGGATGTCCTGTCCCAACCCGTCGTTAATAATCGACACCCCGAAGAGGCGACCGTTCGCTGTGATCTTTCCTGGTTTCGTGGCTCGTCCTTCAACTGGCTTGCCACTCATAATCCTGTCGAGCACTGACCGGTTTCCTCTACCGGCGTGGTTCGCTTTGATGTTCTCTGCGGTGAGAGCCCAGATCGTTCCGTCTCTCGAAATCAAAAAGTTGTAGAGGGGCCCCGGAACTTTGTTAACCCCGTTAATGCACATCTGGATGATGGCGGAGTCTGAGGCCTTAGCGCTCGACGCTGTGTGGTGGACAACTATCCCTGAGGGAGTGAGGGGACGGCCGGTGACCTTCTTATTAGGCGCGTCAGAAACAGGAACAGGTTGCAAAGGAACTCCAGGGCGGAACTTCAGCCCATACGGAGCATATCAGTCGTGCCATTCAATCCAAGCCCGTGCTCCACACGACAAGGGTTTGTCTGACTGTATGACCTTTGCGTCTTTAGGGATCGTGAACGTCCTGTGATATTCAGACCCCTTGTAGGTCCGATGAATCACAGCGTCCAGCCCTTTACGTAGACGTTGCTGATGGATGTGAACTTGGTGTTTCAATCGTCCCCTACTTCAACGCAGTGGAAAAGCAACTTGGAGGGATTCTCGGCCACGTACTCGCTGACGGCCTCAAAGTCGTCTGCCCAACAATGGAACGCTCCTGGGAACGGATCGGAAGGGCCGACGTGGGTGACAAGAAACAAATCCCATCGATCCCCAACCGTCCTTCTATTGAGGTCGTGTAGATCCTCCAGGGTGAGCCCTGTCCCGAGTGGCGTCATTTGTTCCTCATCCACCCCACCACACTAGAGGCGAGTGGTCATCGGATTTGACCTTCATGCCGCTCTGGATCCATTCCGGGAGGTCTCGTAGTGGGACGCCAGGGCGAATCTGCCACCTAGCGCCCTTCCCAAGGTATTTGATAGCCAAGGCACGTCGCCTCGTTGTCGGAGATTGGTTACCTCCACTCATGTGGAAGGTCTTCATGCTGAAGGCAAGAGCGTCCCCTGGAACCATGTCAAAAGTGATTGCCTTTGAAGAGTTGTCGTCCATCACCGGAATCGGTTCACCCTCTGTCCCTGGTAACAGTGTCGGATCAACTAACAAGTTTGGTCTGTACTTGATTGGGTCCTTATGGGTTCCTCGCATGAATACCAGCCCACCGTTTTCTTCTGTGATGGGATCCAGGGGAATCCAAAGAACACACGAGGGGCCCTCAACGTGGTGATACCCACGGTCGTTGTGCCAATACACCTCTGCTTGTGTCCCAGGCTCTTTGATGTGGACTGCGTCTTCATATAGATAGACACGATCTGACATCATCAAGTCACCTGCTATGGCAGGAGCGGGAGAGTCCGATGCGAAGGCCATGAACGCCTCGTGTTCTCTCCAACAGTTAAGGGTGACGAAGTAAGAGCCAGGGGATGCCCCAGCCGGTGAGAACTCTGCCATGTCGACGGTGTTGTTTTTCAACACGGAATGCCAGCCGGGTGAATGGTCCGTGATGGTGTCTTCGGTGGCGTTTCTTAAATGCTCTATCCACCCGAAGGGGATAACATTTTTTAGGTGAGTGACACCGTCACGGTCGTAGGCCTGCAACTCATCCCTATCAAGAAGCATCTGATGAATCTTCGTTCCAAAATCCGACTATCTGGATAAATGAAGTCAGGAACTTTCCGAACTCTGAATCGTCAGAGTTGACGTTCCGTTCTTTCCATTCGTCGAAAAGGAACTGAATGAAATCATCATCAGGATCGCCGAACGTGGTGCTCGGCATATCAAGTCCTGCGCCTGGTTAAAAAATCCTTCGCGTCTTGATATGCGGCCATGCTCAATAGTACACCTATACCAGCGAGGGTCATTGCCACCGCTACCAGTGCTGACGTTATTACTGACAGGACTCGCAGGTCTCCGGGTTCTCTAGGTCGCATGATGCCTCCAGCGGGGTGTCATCAGAGAACGGATCCATCGGCGGGTGTTCTCCCATTTCCTCTTCCCGCATCTCCCAATCCGATTCAATATTCGGGTGCAAACGGACCCGTTCTGTGGTTTCAGGCCAAGGCATTAATCATTCACTTCCCAAAGTTTGAGCCAGGTCTTCTTTCCTACCACACCATCGGCCTGAAGACTTTCAACCCTCTGGAAGTTTCTGACAGCGTGGAGGGTCTTCCACCCGAAACGCCCATCTGGGGGGCCAGCATCAAAACCGAGGGCCCCTAAACGCCTCTGCAAAAACTCGACAGGCTCCCCTGACGACCGTCTACTCAAAGGCCGGATAGCGACAGCGTCACCGATTTTCGCTATCAACGCCAAAATCGCCCCAAAATCGGGGATAACTGGTTCAACGGGGGGAGTAGGGGGAATCAGATACCCCTCATCCAAAGCAGGAGCCGGAAACCACTCAGTCGTGTACCGAGGTTGCATATGCCAGTTCTCAGAAGGCACCGTTTTTCGGATGCCATACTCATCGGCTACCTGATGTGTTGTCGCCCAAGTGATCTTCCCCGTAAGACGAAGATCCACTGCATACACCCACGAGTCAATCTGCTGCTGATGCCAACTACCACGCCATATGCCGACCCCGTTTAAGCCCTTAGGACCAAACCTACGATCAGGGTTCGCTGCAAGGTTCCCCTTACCTCTCTTGTATTTGTCATAGAGGGCTCTCTGTTCAGCATATGAACGACCCCCAGAACAAATCTTGACCCTGCCCCTAATGCGAGGATCAGCGAAAAAGCCCTCCAACCGGCGAACAAACTCCGGGTGCAAAAACCCCAGGTCAATCCACCTCGACGTTACTGGCAGCCCCATACAAGAACACTACCCCTACATCGGGTCCCTACACAGCACAGTGAACGACCCAGCAGGACCAGGACCCCACTCTTCCCCACCCCCACCACCAACAGCGGGAATCTCAATGTCACGAAAAAAGACCCGACAATAATGAGCAACCCGCTCAGGGTAAGTATTCCACTGCGAAGAATCAGAATGCGGAACCAACCCACCCACCACAGGATCATCCTCACACACAGGAAGACCCGAATGCCCCGTACCAGTCTCGAAATACCACCTAACGTCCTGATCGACAATCACCAACACCCCAGAAGGCACCATGACCTCCCGAACCCGGCGCAGTAACCCACCAACCTCCCCCAAAGGAACATGATTCAACACATAAGACAACAAAACAACATCAAACTCCTGCCCCCAAGGCCACACCTCCCCCCAAACCAACTCAACAGGAGCAGGCCCCTCCCTCAAACACGAATACGGATAATCAGCATTCACCCACCCCTCCCGAATATCCGCACCACAACCAAGATTCAACTTCCTCACACCCCCACCCTACAAAACACGGGACTCCTAAAACCCCACAAAACCAAACAAACCCCCTACCCCCAGTAGACACTACGAAACTGTTACAAAAATGCCACCAGGGTCAATCCGGGCGATACCCCCCCTTCCCTTCCGTTTCGCTTGCCCCGCCTACCCCCCCGCCGGTCGTCCCCGCTCGTCCGCCCCGAGGTACAACCGAGCACCACCGAGCGCGGGTGAATCGTCCCCGCTGCCGAGGTCGCCGGGGTAGTCGTCGGGGGTAATCGTCGGGGGGTAGCGGGAGGCCTACCCCGCGCCGGGGAGGTGGTCGGCCTACCTCGTCCCCGCCCGCGATCGCGTCGCCGGGAGGGGGTCGGTCGTCCCGCGATCGCGTCGCCGATTATCGCCGGGGGAGGTCGTCGGGGGTCGCGTCGATTCGGGGGTGACCGAACGTATGTTCCCCCCCTTCCAAGATTGACTTGTAATCCACTGCTGGGTGACCGATAATGGAGGGGCACCGGGGGCGACCGCCACCGGCCGAGATCCGAAAGGGGATCACAATGACGAACACCCGCACCACGAACCAGAACCACCGGGGGGCCATCCGAGTCACCGTCCTTCCGAACTGGGCAACCGCCCTACTTCGGCAGGGGATGACATGGACCGCCCTTCACCGCCTCGCCGGTAACGGCGCGTTCCCCGTCACCCGCACCGATCACATCACCGCTGCCGAGGTTGGCGCGGTCGTCCGAGTCGGCAACCGCGCCGGGTTCCCCGATCGGTCCGAGGCCGCGGCGAAGGATGCTGCCACTGCCGAGGCCGTCGCTATTCGGTTCTACCCCGAGGGCAACGCTGCCAAGGCCAAGGCCGAGCGCGAGGCCACCGAGGCACGTGAGGCCGACGCTGCCGGTGAGACCGACACGGCACCGAGCAACACCCCCGACAGGGGCGAGGCCTACACCGAGTCCACCTCGGCATGGGTCGGGGACCTCGGCTAGCGAGTACCTCCCCCCCGCACCACGTAGGTGGCACCGGTTCGCGACCGGAGCGGGGGACGACCGAGGGAACCTCCCTCGCTCACCCTTGAAAGGGGATCACAATGACGAACACCACACACACAACCTCACCACTTGCCGAGCCGAGCGGGTGGGTCAATAGCCACCGGCCGACGACCTCGGACCTCGTGAGCGACTGCCCGACCTACCCCGCCGACCCTGCCGACTTGAAGCGTGCCATCCGCCGGTGGATTGAGGACCGCCGTTCGTGCGGGTTCGAGATCACCGCCTACACCTACAACGGGGACCGCGTGTGCTGGGTCGCTCGGGACACCGGGTGGACCACTCACGGCGCGCCGGTCTCGGCCATCGTGACTAGCACCACCTCGGGGACGACCACCGGGGTGGTCGCCGTCCGAGATCACACCGCGCCGGTCACCGGTGGGGCAACGTGGAAAGTGACCGAGGCCTACTCGGTCATCCTCGGGGAGGACGTGACCGCCGACCTCGGCTAACCGACCTCGGCACCCGCCCCCGTCCCGACCACCGGGGCGGGGGCGGTTCCGCGTGCGGGGTAGGTGCTGCCACCTGGCCGACCGTCTAGGCCGTCTATCCGCCCCCCTACGGCGTCCCCGTGACACGGGTGGGGGGGTAATAGCCGGACGGTGCCGGGAGACGCTTAGAGAGGCTCTACGGCGGTCTCACGAGAACCGCCCGACCGAGGGGGGAGAACCGCCCGACGGCCGAGCGCGAACGGCCGCGCGCCACTGGATACAGCCCCCGGGGAACTGGCGCGTGTGAATCCGGCACAACCCGGGGCGACTGGGCGCGTGTGAATCTGCGTGTGAATCTCGGGTTACGGAAGTGTGATCCGCTCTCCTGGCCAGATCGCAGAACGCCCGCCGAGTTGCGCGGTCATCCTGTCGACGACAGGCCGAGGGTCACGGTTCGGGTAGTGCTCTTTGGCAATGCTCCAGAGGGTGTCGCCGGGTTCGACGACTACAACCTGTCCGGTATCCGGCCCGGGGCCTGGGGGTGCGAATGGGGCTTTGAGTCCCCAGATCACCCCGAGGGTGAGAGCCGTGACAATGGCTAGTGCTGAGATGGTGGTTCGCATGGTTCCTGTCCTCCGTTTCATAACTCCAGTATAGCGGTCCTATCCTCCAGTGTCAACCATCTAATGAAAGAAAGTTGACCGTCGGGGGGCTGTAGTAGCCCCCCCAACGGACCGCCGAGCAGTGTCATTGATTACTCGCCGACCGACCTTCAACCTCCAAGAGCCTTTTAGTTCTGTGCTGACTCTCAGCGAGGTGGTCGTTTTAGATAGTGCGGGAGGCAGGGAGGAACCAGTTCCCTACCCCCCGCTTTATTGACATCGCGTCGTGCGGAAAGGAGGTACGCACGAGCGATTATCTGATCTGTGGTTGCGCCCGGTATTCCGGGCCTTTGGTTCGTATGGTTCGATTTGTGTGGTGGCCCTTTTATGTTGCCAGGGAGAGCCGACCCCCCGAGTCTTAGTCAGTTAGTCGGAGCGCCTAGCCAAGCCGACCACTGTCCGAGACGGTAGGTCGTATTGGCGGTGCGGCAAAGTCCGTCCTTAACGCTGATCCATTCGATCAGCGAAGAGCGGAGGTAGCCGCCGTCCGACGTGCCGAGAACCGGATGATCGGTCACCGACTCGGCTACGAGAACGAAGCCCAGTGACTGATCGGGTCCGAAGCGGAGTATGTCCCACTTCTCGACGGTTGGGATGTTGGGCACTTAAGCCCCCTTTCGGAGAGAACCTCTCTCCCTGTGATTACTAATGTACACTACTGGTAGACAGAAAGCAACCTCTAATCCCAGATTTCTCAGATTTCTTTTTTATCGAACGTGTGTTCGGTCCGGTTCCGGGCGGGCAGTCTTCTCCTATGGTTTGTCCTTCTAGTAATAGTATACCCTACCTAGATGGTATTGTCAACCTCAAATGGAAGATTTCTCAGAAAAGATTATTTCAAGATTTCTCAAGAAATGTGCCAAATAGCGTTGCTATTGTCTACCAGTAGTGTACACTTAGGGTATCGGAGGTCGGAGGTACCGACCAGAAAGAAGGAACCGATGCCAACTATTACCCCTAACCCGAAGCCTCGCAAGGACCTAGGCTTCGCTTCACTGGCCCACTACCTAGAGGTAAACCTCAAGGGAACGGACCACGAAAAGCGAGAGCATGACGGTCACTACGGCGAGGGTCGGATCGTCAAGTTCTTTACCGGGGTCAAGGCTCCGCAAGGGGAACTAGCCATCCGACGGATGGGGAACGGACGCTGGAAAATCAGCATCCTACGCCCCGCGGGTCGCGGCGGAATCGCTACTGGCACTAGCGAGGTCCAGAGGGTCTACCTCTGCGATTCACCCGACGACCTCTACGCCTACGTAGACAACTACGACAGCCGGAGCCCTAAGGCTCTAGAGGTCGAAGCGGTCTAGCGCCAACCGGAGCGGGTCGGCCCGAGAGGGTCGGCCCGCCGAGGGCGTCCGGTGTTCCCGGGTACAGGGGGGATCGTGTGAATCTAGGTGTGAATCCGGGTACTTTGCTGAACGGCTGAACAGGTGTGAATCCGGTGCCTCCGGGTACATCCTGGTGCGACTGTGCTCGTGTGAATCTAGGGCCCGAAGGGCCCGGGCGGCTGGACAGGTGTGAATCT
>Ga0315334_10000562_pt1 | contig 22597 bp, 16 predicted proteins | sample M150034915metaG_FD_205555 | JGI IMG/M metagenome (GOLD analysis project Ga0315334, IMG submission 205555) | Ammonia-oxidizing marine archaeal communities from Monterey Bay, California, United States - M1 500m 34915 | ecosystem: Environmental > Aquatic > Marine > Intertidal zone | place: USA... | reverse complement strand
ATATAATTATTTATAAAGGAGTTAAAATGAAGATAGGCGTAATTGGTGTAGGCAGATTGGGACAAGATTGTGCTGAAGTAATGGCAGAGAATGGGCACGAAGTATCTGGTTATGATATTAATCCATTTGACTCAGACTCAATCACTCAAGTAGAAACAATAGAAGAACTGGTCAAAGACAAACAATATGTATTTGTTTCTGTACCAACTCCTCACGACCCTGCATATGATGGTAGCACACCAGCAATGCATTTAGAACCCAAAGATTTTGATTACACTATTGCTAAGAGTGTAATAGCAGAAGCCAATACTTATATGAATGATAGTCAATCTATCATACTTATTTCTACAGTAATGCCTGGTACCATCAGAAATCAAATCATGCCATTAGTTACTAATACTAAATTTGTTTATAATCCATACTTGATTGCTATGGGAACAATACGATGGGATATGGTTAATCCAGAAATGATTATGATAGGAACCGAAGATGGTTCTAAGACTGGACTTGCTAGTGACTTGTCTTTCTTTTATATCTCTTTTATGGAAAACAATCCAAGAACTGTAATTGGTACCTGGGAAGAGATAGAGACCATGAAGATTTTCTATAATACATTTATTAGTACTAAAGTTGTATTGACTAATATGATTATGGATGTTGCATTGAAAGTTGGAAACATTAATGTTGATATAGTAACTGATGCATTACAAGGATGTAATAAAAGAATAACTGGTCCACAATATATGACTGCTGGTATGCCAGATGGTGGCTCTTGTCACCCGAGAGATAATATTGCAATGCGATGGTTAGCACAAGAATATGAATTAGGATATGATTTATTTCATAACGTTATGTTAGCAAGAGAAGTACAAGCAAAGAACATGGCAGATGCAATTGTTAAACAAGCAAAAGCACACGATATGAAAGTTATTATTGTCGGCAAGGCATACAAAGTAGACGTAGAATATATTCAAGGCAGTGGAAGTATACTCGTAGGACACTATGTGAAAGAGGCTGGAGTAGAATTACACTACTACGATACTCATACTGGTGACTATTATCAGTCAGATGTACCTGCAGTTTATCTTTTAGCACACAATTTTGGTAAGATATCAGAAGAAAATACGACAAATAGTGTTAGAATTCTTGATGGAAGTGTAGTAATTGACCCCTGGAGACAGTATGAAAACGAGAATTGTACTGTAATTCACTTCGGAAACACAAGAATTCACCCATAATACCCTCAGAACTTGACAAAATGCTGGTTTATGCTATAATATAGACTAATATAACATAAAAAGAGAGGCAAAAAAATGAATAAGATAGTATCACTGCTATTCTTAGCAGTATTAATGTTTGGTTGTGCTGGCACCACTAATGCAAATACGTGTCCTGACGGCAATAAACCAACAAAAACAGTATCATCTGACGGTAGTTATTTCATATATAGTTGTGATGCAACACTATCTGTTGATAATTCTGTTACAAACTCAAAAGCAGGTACTGTAAAAGTATCAAACATAAATGAATCAACCAAAAGTGGAAACTGGCTTGAAAGTAATGATGATTTGCCATTTTTTACTCCGCACTATGCTAAGTTCCAATTAGTATTCACTGAGATAAGTAAATCTTATACGGCTGTAAACTTTTCTGTTGGCGATTTTAATGGCGATGGTGTTCAAGATATAATAATTGTAACTAATCCTAAAATGCCTGGTGTCGTATGGGACAAAGTTGGACCAGATTGTGAGACTGCGGTAGGAGCCTGTTATTCAAAGCAAGGTTCAATTAGTATGTTTTTCATTGACAAAACACCAACAAAATCGAGAGACGGAGTATACACGGATGCGATGTACAATGCAGTTGATGTATCTGGATTACTCGCAACTGATAATCCTGCGACCATGGACGGAATAGCCACAACTGACACACACGTTGCTGACTTTAATGGTGATGGTAAGTTAGATATATTTGCTACTGATGGCGGAAGTGTTAATGGTAGTGTAGCAGGTAAGAATGACCTATACTTTTTATCAAACGAAGATGGCGGATGGACAGAGTCTACTGCTACTCATGTTACTGGTACTGGTGTTAAAAAAGGAAAAGGTTTAATTAACTTTTCTCACGGTTCAACAATTGGTGACATAGACAATGATGGCGACATTGACATTGTTGTAACAAGTGTTAATTGGCATCATATTAATCGTGGTGAAATATTCTGTTACGTCAATCAAGGTGATGGTCATATGAAAGTTCGTAAATGTGGTAAGCAATGGGGTAAAACTGCCGCACTTGGTGATATGGATGGTGACGGTGATTTAGACCTAGTATGGGGTTCCGAGACCATGCCTGCAGTTAAAACATGGAACAGATATGATGTCGTGTCGGGTTGTGATAGAGGAAAAGCAACTAAGAAATGTACCGGTGCATTCAATGGTATTCTTTACAATGATGGTAAGGGTAATTTCTATGAACGTGGTTTTGAATTTGAAGATGCTAAGAGTAGTACAGGTTTTTATTATTACTCAGTCCCATCAGCAAGAGTTTCTGACTTAGATGGTGACGGTGACTTAGATGTTGTAAGAATGCACGTTGGTCATGTTTATGCCGGTGCAGGTATGACTATCGAAGAAAATCTAGGTAATGGAAAATTCAAAACTGTTTATAGTTTAGAGTTTTGTCCGACGCCAACATCTAAAGAGAAGTGGCCAAGACGAGAAGGAAGCGAATACAACTGTTGGGCTGATGATTTTAAGTTTGGTGATTTCAACAAAGACGGACTCGTTGATATTTACTTAGACGGTCATGATGCTAACAGAAGTGATGTAGTGAAAGATGGAGCAATTCTTCTGAGTAACGGCAAGTTTAATTATGATATTAAATTGCCATCACCTGCAAGATTTCCTGGTGGTTTCGATTCTATTTCAGAAGACTATCCATTGTCTGAGTTGAAAATTCTTAAGAAGAATTATGTTGCCAAGATGGCATCTTCTAATAAGACATCTTCTGAGGCACAAACTGAGGAAGAAATAGAAGCCGAGATTGCGGCTTTTGAAGCCGAGTTAGATGCAATGATAGTTAAGTAATAGTTTCTAACTGTTAAATTAAAGCCCTCTTTATGAGGGCTTTTTTATTGGTACCATTTTTTTGTTTTTGGATATAGTATATTGTCTATCAGATATTTGTTACCTTCTCTACTCCAGTGTTTATCTGTCTGACTTACATAAAACTCTTGTTTGTCTTCTTTGAAGTCTTTATCGTGTATTATAAATTTCTCATCTTCTAACTTTTTAATCTCGTTCATTTCTTCATCTGATACACGTTCATGTGTTGTATAAAAAGACATAACATTAAAGTTGTGAAGTTGACTAAGAGTTTTAAGATGTTGCATAGTATGATTAACTTTTACAATAGTTTGAAATTCTTGAACTGCGACTAATTTATTTAAACTCTTAGCAAGAAATATTTCATCACCTACTGTGTTTTCTGGTTTTGGAACATTTATATTACCAGGTATATAATTATATGTGTGTCCCTCATCTATCCAATGTTGCAATCTTGCCTTAGATGTTATTCCAAAATAGACTGAATGTATCTTATCACTATACGAGTTACACCACTGTTGTAGAATTAACATGGAAGAATCAAGACTACCACCTGGCATTCCAAGATTAAATATACCATATTCATCAGATTTTTCTAATTTAGTTCCAAACTGAGAAGACATAGTGTCATTAGTGTGGATGCCAGAACCATACACAAAACTGTCTCCTACAAACACTATATGCTTCTTTTCTAATTCTTCTTCGTTTAATATACTACGGATTCCTACATCTGTTGGAAAGGTTTTGTAGTGGTCTATCAAATCTTGTGCTTTTGCTACCGAACTGTACTTTTTCATACATGTATTTATATGATAAATATAATTATATACAGAGTTAATAAAAGGTAGATATTATATGCATATTCGTAAACTTGACCCAGAAATCAATCCAATCACACTAAAAGATGGTAGAGGTGGTATATTCACATACTATCCAGAGCAAGGTGACCCGATTGTAGAATGGAGTTATATCGTAACACTCAAAGGTTCACAACGTGGACATCACTATCATAAAGAGTTTGACGAGTATATTATGTTTGTAGATGGCAATGGTGTATACTTAGAGTTACAAGATGATGGCTCAGAGATACCAACGGCTGTTGCTTCGGGTGATTGTGTTTACTTACCAAAGAATGTTGCACATACGTTTATTCCAATGTCAGATTGTAAGATGGTCGCAATGATAACAAAGAAGTGGAACGATTGTGATGAACCTATCACTAGAGCAGGAGAGTAATGATTATTAACGAGAAAGACACTTGTAGGGTTTGTAATAGTCCTGTTCATCTAGTCGCAGACTTTGGTGAGATATGCATCAACGATTTTCCCAAATCTAGACAGACAGTTACTTCATCTGCACCAATGATACTAGACCAATGCGAGAAGTGTGACTTAGTTCAACTTCGTCATACTGTTGACCCAAAAGTTTTATATGGCGAACACTATTGGTATGAAAGTGGATTGAATCCAAAACTAAAGAACAATCTAATTGACATAGCAAATATTATTAACGAACACACTGATGCTAACGATACAGTATTAGACATCGGAGCAAACGATGGCTCTTTGTTAGAGGGAGTATCAGACGATAGAGTTAGAGTTGGTTGTGAACCAGCACCAAACTTATGGGATAAGTTAAAAGACAATTGTGATATAATGATTCCAGAAATGTGGGACCACAAATATCTTGACCAATATATTTGCACTCATCCTTCGCCAGACTACATCAACAACAAAGCAAAGGCAATCACCGCGATTGGTATGTTCTATGATATGGATAATCCAAATGACTTCATATCAAGTGTGAAAGAAGCATTAACCGATGATGGCATTTTTATTGCACAGTTAATGACACTTGCACCAATGTTAAGAATGAGAGATTTAGGTAATGTCTGTCACGAACATTTAGAATATTATTCATATGCAAGTCTTGTAGAATTATATGAACGCAATGGATTAGAAATATATCATGTTGAAGAAAATGACATACAAGGTGGAAGTTATCAACTATGGGCAAGACATTTAAAAGGTCATAGTATTCAGTATGATGAAGACATATCAACACTGAAAGATTTCTTCTTAGAGATTGAACACAATGGTAAAGTTCTGAGAGATACACTTTATTCATACAAGGATAAGAACTGTTATGTATATGGTGCAAGTACAAAAGGCAATACAATGTTGCAACTATGGAAATTAGGAAAATACTTTAAGGGTGCGGCAGAAATTCATCCTGGTAAAGTAGGCAGAGTTACAGTTGGAACTAATATTCCAATCGTACACGAAGATGATGCGAAACAAGATGCTGACGTGTTCTTTGTTCCTAACTTTGGATTTAAAGACATGTTTGTAGAAAAAGAAAAAGAATGGATAGACAACGGAGGCACAATGATATTTGCTATGCCTAATGTTGAAGTGATTAATCGTGTCCCAGTAGATAATATATATTTTAGTGAATTTGCTTCTGCTGGATGTTATGATAAAGTGGAAGATATTCTCGGAAATCAATGTAAAGGAAAGGTAAATAAGTATTACACAAGAACTAAAATTTCAGAAGAACAATTATTACAGAAAAAACATATATTGTTTCTCGGAGATAGTTTTACATATGGACATGGACTTGAAGTCGATGAAACTATATCTGCGTGGTTTGAGACTTTATTAGATAATGATGAATATTATGTAATTAATTTAGGAACAAATGCAACCTCAATAGAATGGTCTGTGACTAGATTACAACAATGGTGTAATACTTTTTCAGAAAATATTCACGCAGTGTATTTTGGAGTTCCACCGATATCTAGAAGAACTCACTGGCAAAAAGTATCACCCAGGGGAATTTTAAAAAAAATCCAACAACATGACGGTCTAGAAACTCTAGATAGTTATTTAGAAACTGATGTGTATTCTAAGATAGATAATAATTCTAATTATTATAGATTTGATTTCTTATCAGGTTCTTCTGAAAAAGTGAAATTAGCAAAACCCAAACACGAGGCTTTTATCACTTTATCATCGAAAGTTAATGATATACATTATTGTGAACAGAACTTAATCGCAATTAAACAAAAGGCTATGTTGTACAACTTCAATGTGTATATTCATTTTATTTTTATTGACACATTAGTATCAGAACAAGAAGTATTAAAAAATAATTTAGAAAATAACAACATCAATCCTGATATTGATATTAAAGTGCAAATCGGTCACTCTTATTATTTTCCTGAACCACAAGAAGATTATAGATTTGAAGATGGTCACTGGAACAGTAATGGTTGTAAGCATATGGCATCTGTGTTGTTGAAAGATACTAAAAAATGGTTTTTATAAATATTATTAATTAAGGAAATATATAATGAAAATTGCGATAACAGGTGGTGCCGGATACGTCGGATGTAGACTTAGTGAATATTTTCTAAGACAAGGTCACGAAGTATTATGTATCGATTGGATGCGATGGGGAATTACATCCATATTAAATATTATTGACCATCCTAACTTTCATCTTCATGTGATTGACATTCGTGATAAAGAAGTTGAGTCTGTAATAAAATCAGCAGACGCAGTTATTCATCTAGCAGGAATAGTAGGTTACCCGGCGTGTGATGCCGAGCCAATACTAGCACAATCTATTAATGTAGAAGCAACAAAGCGAGTCATAGATGCAACTGGTGATAAACCCTTTGTGTATGCAAGTACTGGTAGTGTATACGGTGCCCTTAATAGCATATGTACAGAACTTTCTGAAGTAAATCCAATCAGTAAGTATAGTGAATACAAACTAATAGGAGAAGAATATTCAGGAGACAATGCTATTATTCTTAGACCAGCAACTGCTTTTGGTGTCAGCAACAGATTACGAAATGATTTACTTGTCAATGACTTTGTTAATCAAGCAATCAATGAACGAGAACTAGTATTGTTTGAAGGTCATTACAAACGAACATTTCTAAGTGTCAATGACTTAGCGAGAGGCTTTGCTTTGGGAATAGAGAAATATGATATTATGAAAGGTGAAATCTGGAATGTTGGTGACGAAACTCTTAATCATACGAAGTTAGATATAGCAAATACTATTCTAAAATATGTTGATTATAAACTTGATGTAGATACAATGTTAGTACATGACAAAGATAGAAGAAACTACTTTGTTGATTATTCTAAAATAAAAGAACGAACTGGATTTGTAGCAGAAGAAACTTTAGATTCTGGTATATTAAATCTTGTTACTTTGTACAATGCCCTTTCTAATAATATCAGATATCGCTAACACGTCTTCTCTAGTTAAGTCAGATTGACCTGGTAAATGTAATCCTCGTTCGGATAGATAATCAGTATTAGGAGTTGGAGTTTTCCATTGACTATGAAATGGTTGGTCACATAAACTATAGTATACTGCTCTGCATCCTATTCCATTTTCTCTAAGATAATTTGCTAACGCATCTCTATTGTCAACTAATATTTCTGGATAAGTAGGAGTAGTAATATCTAAATCAGTATCAACAAAATCACATATATCGTGTAGTGCTTCTCTGTATACATCAAAGATTTCTTTTTTGCGTTCAACGATAGCAGGTAACTTCTTCATTTGCTCAACACCGAATGCGGCTTGAATGTCTGTGAACTTAAAGTTCATACCCATTACATTATACACTTCGCCAACGCCAACAGTTCTACCAAAGTTCTTTATGGCATGTATCTTCTTGCTTAGTTCTTCATCATTAGTGATAATACAACCACCTTGACCTGTTGTGATAATCTTCGGAGCACCAAAACTGAATATTCCAAGATGACCCATTGTACCAATGTGTTTGCCTTTATGCCAACTGCCCAATGCTTGGGCACTATCTTCAATTACAAATCTTCCTCGACTGCGTAACTTTTCTATTTGTTCTTGTGCATCATCTGGATATCTTCCATTGATACTCGTAACAAATACAACACGACAATTATTGTCGATTAGACAATCATCGGGTATGTTATCAAAGTCAATCGTATACGAACTCGTGTCTACATCTACTATAACTGGTGTTGCACCCATTAAGATTGCACCATTAGCCGTAGCAGCCTGTGTATAGGCACTTACGACAAATCTATCATTCTGTTTTATATCAGCAACCATCGAAGCAATCAACAAGCCAGTCGTAGCACTTGTTACCATGTGTGCATATTTGGCGCCAGTGTAATCACATATAAGTTGTTCCATCTCTCTAGTCTTGGTGTGTTCCATTATCCAACCACCAGAGTTAATGTATTCGTTTACACTATCTATTTCTTCTTTCCCATATACTGGGTTCATGTGACTGTTAGGTGTTATCATAATACCACTCGTATGTTTCTGCCAATCCTGCCTTTAATGAATATCTAGGTCTCCATCCTAGTTCTTTCAACCTTGAATTATCAATTGCTCTGTTTTTAATTCCTTCTGGTCTATCAGTGTTATACCACAATCTACCTTTGAATCCACTTATCTCTTTCAATGTTTCTGCTAATGTTCTAATAGAAGTTTCTTCTCCACTCGCAACATTGACTGTATCATATTTATTGTTATTTAGAATTATATCCATAGCATTTATGGCATCCTTGATATAAATCAAATCTCTACTTTGATTACCGCTTCCCCATATTTCAATCTCAGTGTGGTCTTCTTTAACTGCTGTAACAAACTTTTGCATCAACGCACCGATTACGTGTGCGTGTTCACCTGTTCTGTCATTTGGTCCAAACATATTAGAGTTTATCGCAGTACGCCAATGTGTTCCTGCTTTTTCGTTCTTTGCTCTACATTGATACATGCCCATTAACTTTGGCATTGCTGTTGGCAAATATGTCTTGAATGGTTCACCATTCATTAGTTGGTCTTCATTATATGGTTGACTTCCTTCTGCAGGATAACTACACGTACTTCCTTGTAACAACACTCTGTCTATTTTAAAATCAGAACATACATTAAATATATTATTCTGAATAGTCAAATTCTTTATCATCAGTTCATAACTTTTATCCAAGTCTTCTTGTAGCCCACCGACTGTTGCCGCATTGATTATTACGTGAGAGGGCAATCCATATGTCTTGTCTAGTCTTTTGAATTCTTCATATGTACTAGTTGAGTTACTGTAATCTACCGTTGCTGTGTTACCACCCAGAGAGTTACTAACTACATTGCTATAGTGTGTTCCTACTAATCCTCTGTTACCTGCTATATAATATTTCATATTAATTTCTAATTACAAAGTAATCATGTACTGAAGGCGAGATTGATACATGTCCTTTTGTTTGATATTTAGATAATAATTTTAATTGTTTTTTATATCCTTTCGTATGATATACAAACGGATATGGTTGAATTATTGCTATTCCACCTGGATTAAGAACTTTCTTTATATTGGCAATAAAATATTCTAGTTCAGAACTATTGTATGGAACAAAAAACGATTCAATGCGATTATCTGAAAAATGAGTTTTATCTAAAAATGTTCCGTCAGTGAATCTGAATATTTCCTTAGTCTTAAATAATATATTTGTTCGTGTAGACATAATAATATCATATTTTTTAGATAAAGTAAATTCTTTCTGTGATTCAATATGCAAATCAATAGGAGATAAATTAAATATATTCCAAAGAAGTTCAAGGTCAACAATTCCTTTTGATGCTTCTTTTGATGAGTTAGTACAACTTACATCAGTGAAGCCCACAGAACTTAAGAAATGTGGAATAATTCCAAATTGTGTTCCCATGTCGAGTATTGAAATATCTTTTGACATATTCTGAATTCCAATAGATTTTAAAATATGCATATGATCCTGCCATGCTACTTCATCTAACTGTTCTTTAAAAGTTTCACCATGTTCAATCATTTCATTGATACAGTCCGTTATATCAGTGCGTGATTTGAGTGTGTCCATATAATTAGTAAGTTCATCATTTATCCAATTATAGTTACTTAAAAATGTTTTCTCTCTTTTTTTGCTATCGTTATAAAACTCGAAATCTGACTTAAACAATTCGTGTATTTTTTCTTTTTGTTCAGATGTAAAACGTTCGTCACTGTTTTTATATGGACTACAGTAGTCAGTGTACCACTGATATCCTCCTTTACAATGAGGACCTCTATTACCTATTTTAATATAATTAATAATGTCATTATGCCAATCACATAACCTCTTATCATTCTTATCCTCTTCTATAGAACCAAATGTTCTGCCAAAGTTGTCTGATTTTATATGTTCATAATTTGCTGAAAAATTACTTTTCTTCTGACCTACATCATTTAGAATTTCGTCTAAGTCAATTATCTCCCAAATCGATAATCCCTCTATAAAACTAATCTGCGTCTTCATATAATCAGTATCACGATATGCCTCAATAAATCCATCAAATGTCATTCCTGTTTCCCATAGTTGTTCGTCAAGACGTTGAAATGGATTTCTTACAATAACAATTGCAGGCAATTTAGATAATTCAGGAACATCTGCTCGATTCATTAATTTATAGTTCAATGATTTAGTCATTTGGTCATTAAAATATTCCATACCATTTCCAGGTATAGGAACGACAACAGTACAGGTTGTGTCATTATACCAAATTTTATTTGACGTTTCATATCTAAGATGTAATTTCTCAGATTTACTAATTGCTTTTAGTATTCTATTTTGAATCATAGGAGTATATACATTCTTATAATGATTATAATTATGTTCTAGTATCGCATTCATCTCTTCAGTATAAACATAATTGCCATATTCATCTATATCACATTTAAAATTTTGTTGAATATCTAATATTGTTTTTGTCAACTCAATGATTCTATCATCATTATCTTTCGTATCGTAGGTTTCATCCCAAAAATTATCAAATGTTTTAAATCCTAATTCTTTTAGATGATTCATATATCCTTTATTACCTAACACAACAAATGGTATTTTACTTAATATTGACAATGATAATTTCTCACTTATCATTACTCCTTTATCAGCATAAGAAAATTCTGCGATAACTTCGAATTTAGATTTTGCTCGATGATTTAATAATTCCACCACTCTGCCTGCATCTGAGTCTCCTAACCAATCATTTCTATTCTTTTTTGTAAGAAATATACCCTTACCATAATGGTCATTCATTATTGTTTTAAAAATATTATCATTACGAATTTTCTTTTTGTCATCCATTTCTTTCCATTCAAGAAATTCACCATCCCAATTGCCCCAACGTTCCCAACTGCACCAAGACGGTGCTTGAGTAATAACATGCTTTATTAACTCTATGTCACTATCATTGAAAAATGTTTTACCGTCTTGCCCACCATTTTTATTAAGACTATTACAAAGAAATGAAAAATATGAATCATCAAGGTCTACATTATTTCTTATACATTCTGCTAATAATTTTATTCTATTTTCTCTTGCTTGTCGATTCAAGTACATCATGGGCTTTGGTTCTATAGAAGTATCAGTTAATAAGTTTTTATAATTAACATAATCAAAATCAGTATAACGGAGAGTACTCAATGAAACTGAAATAATATCTACATAACATTCAGATTTGTCTATGAGTTCAAAGGGTCTTTCAATCATTGTCCAATATTGTACTCCCTTAGCACAGTCTTTATCATAGAAAAATTTATTAATTTTTCCATACAGAGTAGTATCATCAGTTGAAATTGGTATAATTTCACATCCAAAATCAAAAATCAACAAGCCGTTGCCATGCTTTATTTTAGAAATAATATCATCAGTAATAACATTATTGACTACTTCAGTCAACGCATCTAGTTGATTTACTTGTTCACTGTTAATTTTATAATATAGCATGTCTGTATTAACTATATAATAATTTTCATATTGATGTGCTAACTCTATTTTAGATATAATATTATTATATGTAGAATGAAAATATTCTTCATGAGATCCCACAAAATGAATTTTATTATTCACTTCATTATTTGTTGATATTCTATTATAAAACATTTTATTATATCATTTTCTTAAATTCTGGTAAATAATCACCTATATATTGTCCTCTGATTTCATCTAATTTTTCAGTATATTCAATAGCATTTTTCCATTTGGTGAGATTCTGGTCTTTGTTAAACATACTTATTAGGTCTTTTGTTCTTTTCGTATATCCAAATTCCATTTTTTGGAACTTTTTATGAATTTCGTTTCTCATTACTTTTGGCAATACTGCTGGAGATAATATATCAGGGTCATATACGATATTATGATATACGTAAGTATTGTGTTCTTTATTAAAGAAATTATAAAATTCTCCTAGAGTTGAATAGTTCATAAACGATACAGTTTGGGTAATATCAAGTTCAAAATTCTCTTCTTTCAATCTTAAAAAGTTTTTCATTACAGTGTCCCATTTTGATGGATGTCTAATATACTCGTTGCGTATTCCTAAATCATCTATACTACAACTTACTTTTACATTATCAAACTTACGCCACAACTCTATAACTTTCTCATTCATTATTGTCATATTAATATTATACCACAACTTGATATCTGTTTTGCCTAATTCAACAAGTCGTTCTAAGAACGCAAAGTGTTCTTTGATTAACATCGGTTCACCACCATTAATGTAAAAAGTTTTCACATGGTCACAATGTTGTAATAGGTCGTCCCAAAATCCCTCACGTTCTGGCCATCTGAAGCCTTCCATTGTATTATAATCTGTTAACTGAAATGTAGTTGCACTCTGTAACTTATCATAATCATTACGCCATTTAGAACTACTTGCTGGATTACATGTACGACACGCAACATTACAAGTATTACCTAGACGCAACTCTACAAAATCTAATTGTACATCTTTCATATAGCCAGTACTGTCTGTTACTTCTCTCGCAACTTCTATAGTGTATTCTGGATAAGTTCTAGTTTCTTTTGTACGTTTTGACTTAATACCTTTGGCTTCTTCTGCAAAGCAACGTAAACATGCTTTTGGTTTTTTGCCGTCTAATACTTCCAGTCTTGCTTTCTTAAAACTCTCACTGTTCATTGTGTCGTGTACAGTGTCATGATTTAGATTATAATATCTATCACCATCACGTGAACTACTCAACGCATTACGATGGTCAGCAACACAACAATGTGTCACTCCGCCGTGTGGATGCGTAGCAAGATGTTGAAACAGTAGTGGGCAAAAAGTATTACTCATCAACCAACTCTACATTAACAACAGACGTACACCTACTACATTCATCCCAAATTTCTTCTTCTGTAGTTCCAGTCATATCTACTTTACCCAACACGATTCTACCTAAATTAAACATAGGCAAATCAATGTCATAATAATCTCTGACATTATTTTCATCACACCATTTGTCAAACCAATCTCTATCGTATTTCCAGGTCATAGCATCCTGTCGATATCTAGGAAACATTACATTAATAGCAGTATGTACAGTATTTTGTTGACACAATCCTCTAGTTGTGACTAGAGCCACATCGTTAGTCACAGCCGCGTCAAATAAATCTTTACCAACTCTATAGTAATCAAGCAATAGGTCACCCCATACATGGTCTGGAGTAAAATTGTCATAATCTTCATCTGTTAAGGGCAGTGTAGGAGACCTTTCGTATTTGTCGTTTTTTGAAAGGCGCATAATACCAACAAACGACTTAATTGTGGCTACTTTATGATTTCCCTCTAATGTGTGAACGAGTTGATTAATTTCTTCCAATAAAAGATGTGATTCTTCTGATAGATTTAAAAAATCTTTTGATGTGAGTTCAAAATACAGATGAAGTGTGTTAAGTTTTTCATTCTCTGCCTCAATCGTTGAAACATCTAACATTAATGATGTATCAATATTTGGTAGTTCATCCATTGCATTAATTGTTTCAATAACTGTATTCATCCTATGCTTCATTGCATAATAATTTTCGATGTCTACCGCTTCTACATTTTTATAAAAATTATAACGGCATATACTTGTGCCTGTCTGAAATGTTTCTTTACATAAGTCAATAAACTTACTAGTCGTGTTGCAATCTTTTGTTAGATTATAGGTAACACTATAAGTCTGATTTATATTAGTTACTGGTAGGAACACTTTACCAGAAAGTGTTGTACCTGTGACAGGTAGTTGAGAAAATGTTATTTTTAGTTTCATATCTAATTCCTTATATCTCGAAAATATTTAGATTTAATTCCAGTTTCTTCTGACCACGTGGCTATTTCTCTATAAGTATCATGTAATATATCAAACTCAGTATAAACTTGTGATATCATATTTAATACACCATCAGCAATTATATGACAAAAGAAATCATGTTTCATATTATTAATTCCTACTTCTCTATGTTGAACACATCCAGGAAAACTAACACCAGCAAAATATAAATCAGTCACATCGTGTAATCTTAAAAACTTCATAATTTCATCTTTGTCCCATGATACTAGACCATTCTTTTTTTCTGTCATTGCATCGTATAGTACATCATGTGGTGCTTTCCAGGAATGACCCATATCTTTCCATATATCATCTTCTTTAAAAGTCTGATGGCAAGCCAAAACAACTATTGAATCTTCTCTTTTTATAAAGTCTAATTGCTTCAACATTAGTTGCTCAAGTAAATTTTCAAATCTCTTATTGCCAGGAGCATAGGTGTCCCACATATCTATAATTATTACTGCCTTTATCATTTTCCATATAACATCATCACCGTGTTTTTTCTTATATTTCTCTACTTGAGATTCAGTCATATCCCTGGGATGTGGGTCGTCTTTAATGTGATACCAATATTTTTTTTCTTTCATTATGTTGTTCTCCACCATTCATATAATTCATCGTCTGCTTTGTATATGTCAGCAATTGTAATTTTTTCATCTCGAATACTATCAAGTCTGTCTTGAAATCCTTTGCCGTTCTTTTTACCTTGTGCAAATTCTTCTGGATATCGTTCTTCAAACGAAGGTCTGTTCTTCATTTCGTGTAGAGTATTTATTAGTGTAGATTGCTTGTGTGTCGCACGAGGTTCAATATACTCAAGCAATTCATCAATCTTTCTAACAAGAATATGTTTCGGCCAAGCGAATGGTGAGAATATAATATCTGGATGAAACGCAAACATAATCTTTGTTTCTATTCTTACATCTAACTCTAAACTCAAATCAAATAAGTCTTTGATACTGAACATACCTGGACCAGTAATCGTCAAGTCAAACAACATCCTATCTTTGCCATCTGATGCGGCTAGGCCTTCTTTAAAGTTCTCAAGCCATTCTTCCCATACAATTCCTTTACGAATGAACTCAACAATTTCACCAGTTCCATCAATACTCGCACACATTAACCAATCTTTAAATTGTGGCAAATAGTCAAATAGTTTTTTACCTTTTAGTTCTGTTCGTGATAGATTAGAATTATATCTTAGATAACAATTCTTTGCAGAGCCATTCTTAATCATTTCTTCTAATGCCCACCAATGTATATCATACATTAATGGTTCACCCCCAACCCAATATATTTCTTCAACTATGCCTTTTGATATTGCTTCTCTGAACTCTGGTTCAACAACTTCAGTCTGAAACGTAGTCATCTTCTTCTTAACATCTTTCTGCATGAATGGTTGTTCTTCTATGCTCCACATGTTATTCAATCTCTTCTCTGCTTCCCACGATGATGACAACTGTTCGCCACACATACGACATTTGAAGTTACATAGATTTGAATATCTATAATCAAATGAAATAACGGGCATCGTTGTGTGACCATCATCGTCTGTGTTATCAAATGCTTCTTGTATCTTATCTCTGAATAGTGAGCCTGTAAACCATTTACGATACGAAGATATACTTAGAATGTCATCATTACATACATCACATTGTGATATGCGTTCACCTGCCATCAGTTTCTTTCTGATGTCTTTCATGTATGGAGAGTTCCAATGTTCTTCTAAACTGACAGGATTAAAATCATCAGCCAATGTTTTAGACTCTTTTATCTCACCATACTTTTCATCATTGGTCGCATCAATATATTGTTTTTGAAATTGATGTTCTTCTCTACTGGCACAACACATTCTTCTCTCACCTTGTGGAGATATGTAAGTGTGTGACCACGGTGCCATACAGAAAGTCTTGTTCTCACTTTCTTCAGCACAACCATCTTCATTCCAAATTGGTATAATTTTCATATTTTTCATATCTCATTTAATACAGGAACAGTACTCGACAACATTTCTGTAAGTTCATCGTTCATACCTTTTCCACAAAACATTGAACATACTCTTAGTCTTTTGTTTCTTATGTTTCTATCTTCAAATGATTCAAGCCACCCAGTAGTAAATAATTCTCCATCGATAATATTCTTTAGTGTGTTATGTTTTAATGAGATTTTTTCTTTTCCTCCATAACCATTTATAAAATTTCTCAATTGGGTGGATACTTCGTTGTCTGATTCGTAAAATTTACCTGCTGTGTAACAACAAGGAAATATCAATCCTTCACTTGAAACAAATATTCTTTTTGGTTTTAATACATGACATTCTATATCGCATGTTCCTAACTTCTTTTCATATTCCGTTAATGGTCTGTTTTTGTCTATTATTTTTTCATGTTCAATTGTCTGTCTATATATAGGTTTGGATGTTTTATATTTCTCAATTTGAATATACAAATCGTCTTCATCTGTTTTTACAAAATTATTTTCTCTTATATATTCTGCAACTTTACTAGTAGTATACTTCTCTTCAGTGGGTGGATGAATGTTGTATTCGAATTCCTCATCATTCCCAAACACACTAATAACACTACGAACCCTTTTATCTGTTTCATCCTCAACAAATCCCGTTGCTATTTTTGATAAAAAGTGTGTAACTTTCATTTCTTTTGCTAATGCCTTTGCCTCTTCCACTTGATGTTGGTTGTGTCTAAAGACAAGAAACTCCCATCTGCATTCTGCGCCAGTCGAAATATAATTAGTCATTGCAGTCATAATCTTTTGCCAATTAGTACCTCGGCGATATATCCAATTTGTATCTTCTAGACCATCAACACTAAATATAAGTTTGCCATTTTCTTTAAATATTTCACCCAAGTCTCGCCAAAACTGTGCATCTCTGCCACTTCCGTTTGTATTCATAGTGAAAAAAATGTTTGGATTTATAGACTTAATATATCTTAGAATTGGTATCAATTCTGGATTAGTCATTGAGTCTCCATAATTACCACACAATATAATATTATGTATTCTCTTAAAGAAGTCTATAGAAAACCAATCTTTTATATCCTGTAAACGCACAAACGTTTCTGTAAATAACTTATTCTTCGGTCCGCCACTTCCTCTGCGATTACAGATAGGGCATTTAGCATTACAAAGACTGCTTGTTTCTAAATCTAAACTTCTTATTTCTTTATAATCAATCATTACGCACCCAAATCATCAGTTTCAGTATTCCAGCCCGGTGTGAGTTCTTGTTCATGTTTATCATCCCCACCATCATATTCTTTTGTAGTTGCAGGATCTAAAATTATTTGATTGACAGTATTTGCACTATTATCGCCGTGTAATATTTCGTCACGACTAGGCACATCTGCTTCTAGCGATTTAAACCATTCTGCTAATGGACCAGGAAATGTAGACACGAAATCTTTCTCTCTACGTATATCATATTGTGAAAAGAACGATTTGAAATCATTGTATAACTTTGGAGTTTCAGCAGTATTCTTATGAGGTGTTTTTACAATGTCTAAGTAATCAACCAATCTACGAACACTTTCTTTTTCACCTTCACTTAACATTTCTTTAGGACGTTCAGAAGTATACCACTCATTAAGTTTATTTTTATAATGAGTTTTAATTTCTTCTGGTAGTATTGCCGCACTTTGAAACGATGGGAATCGTAAAATGTTTAACGTCATTGTAGGGGCCCGTTGTCCATATTCTTCTCGCATATCTAACATCTCGTCCATAAACTCTGTAATAGAATTTAAACATAGAGAGTTAATAGTCATCATCATATGTAATTTTCTTACATTTGATTCTTTTAATACTCGATGAATGTTACTCTTCCATTCTTTATATTTCAATCCATCTCGAATATATTCTGCTTGTTGTCCAATTGATTCCATGCTTGTGTATACTTCAAAATTAGGAACATGCCAAGATTTTTCAATAAGTTTATTAAGAACTTTAGGAGTTTCAGGACACATATTTGAGTTAATAGCAAAACGCATATTGCGTCCTCTATCAGGATTCTGTTCAAACCAATCGAAAAGTTTCCATGTGCCTTTGTGCATAATAGGTTCACCACCAGTGATACGAATTTCTTCTAAACAATCTGCTAAGTCACTATCCCACCACTTGTGAAATGCTTGTATATATGGATTATCTTCTTGGTGTTTAGTTGCTGATTCGGCATATGGCGCATTGTCTTGAAAATGTCCTCGCCCGTCAGACTGTATGTTCTGATAACCACCGTAGTCATTGATATCTTTAACCCATGCTGTGCTAAATGCAGGATTACAATAAGAACATTTAAAGTTACATGCTCGGTCGAATGATATCTCTAATGTACGGAGATTGACATTCTCTTCCCAGGGCATATGAACTGATTTCTCAATATCTTCATCTGTAAAGATTTCAGTTTTAAATACTCGGTCAGAGATATGATTTTTTCCCATGTCTTCAACTTTCCAACAATACTCACACTCTGCTGGTCGTTGACCTTCTTGCATAAGTTTACGCATTTTCTTTTTATGCTTTGTGTTATGAATTGCTGAAGGATTATCTTTCAGTTCTTTAGGGTCAATCCAATGTCCTGGCGGGTGATGACAACTCGCTGTCTGTCCGTGTCCTAACCAGATAGTTGCATTATACCACTTAGCGGCACAATATGATTTACTAATCGGGTCTATTATTCTAGCCTTATATTGATGAAGTGTTTCGCCTTCTAAATGTTTTCTACCCATATGCTTTCTCTATAGTTAAAGTATCATACCAATCAACAATAATAGGATCAAATGTTGCCCTAAAATTTTTGCCACGTCTTTCATCATATTGTGTATAGAATGATTTGAAATCGTTTTGTCTCTTTTTTAAAATCTCTTCTGAATGTGGTGTACTTATTGCTTTGTTCATGTGGTCAATAATACGAGTAATTCTTACAACTTCTTTATCCCATAAGTCTGTTTTTCTTTCTTTATACCATGCTTTTAACTTATCGTTATAGTGTTCTATGATATAAGTTGGCAATGTGCTAATACTCTGAAACTCAGGATTATATACCATGTTTAATGATAAAAAAGGTGAACGTTCTTTACCATAAATCTCTCGAAGTGCTAACATATCGTCCATAAAATCTGTTATTGAGCCTAAACATAAAGCATTAACGGTCATCATTATGCAAAATTTATTTATTTTTGGCTGGTCTAATAATCTCTTAACATTGTTTATCCAAACTTCATAGTCCATTCCATCACGAATGTAATCTGCTTGAACTCCAGTTGCCTCACAACTTGTGAACATTTCAAAGTTTGGCAAATATTGTACTGCTTCTAATAATTTCTGAAACGTCTTTTCTTTTTCTGGAATAAGATTTGAGTTAATAGCAAATCTCATACTATTACCACGTTCTGGATTATTCTTGAACCAATCAAATAATTTCCATACACCAGGATGCATGATGGGTTCACCACCAGTGATGCGTATTTCTTCTAAACTATCTACTAGACCACCCTCTTCTTCCCACCATTTCCAAAATGCTTGAATATATGGATTGTCTTCATCTTTCTGTGCGGCATTTTCGGCCCAAGGTGCAGTATCAATATAGTGTCCTCGTTTATCTGATTGAATATTTTGATATGGTCCGTTGTCTTTGATATCTTTTACCCATGTAGTACTGAAAGCAGGACCACAGTATGAACACGCAAAGTTACAGGCTCTATCAAATGACACTTCAAGTGTTCGCAAGAACGTATCGTTATTCCATTTTCTTAGAGGTATTGCATCTAAATCTAAGTCATCATAGAGAAGTGTTTTAAATACTCGTTCAGAAATTTTATCTGGACCCTTGTCTTCTACTGTCCAACATTTATAACATTCAGACGGTCTATCTCCTTCAAGCATCATCTTACGCATTTTCTTCTTATGCGGCGTGTTGTGGATTGCTGAAGGATTATCTTTCAATTCTTCTAATGGAATATCATGTGGGGCGGGTAGATGGCAACTAGTGGTCTGACCATGTCCCAACCAGATAGTAGCATTGTACCATTTTGCACCACAAAATGAGGCACTTTTCGAATCCATAACCCGAGTCTTATATTCTAAAAATGATTCTGAGGTATTATTTCTCATGACTTGTATTGTTCCTCGAATTCTTCTTTTGCTTCATTCCAGAAATCTGTCATCTCTGGAAACGTAGTCAAAAAATCTAAGTTTCTACGTTTATCATATTGTGTAAAGTATTCATAGAATTTTATTAAACAAGCACTTAGATTATCTGAAGACATATTCTCGCCTTCTTTTGCCCATGCCAAATCTCTTTCTAACTTCAATACTTCATAATTCTTAAAGCCAGTATACTTTAGACCATATAACTCATTTTCTAAAACATTCTTTTTCATAAAGTCAATGTTTTCTTGTATTGTGTCTAACATATCATCATCTGCTAATTGTATCGTCATCCAATCTGGATATCTTAGATATGGTGTATCAAACCAAATTCTTTGTCTTTTCTTTCGTACAAAAGGAGGATGTTTAAATCCATTTCTATCTGGCGGTTGAATAACTGTATCTTCTTGATTTTCGTAACCGAATTCTTCACGCAAATCTAAAATCATTTGCAAGAAGCCACGAAGATTAGGAATACTTAAAACATTGAATGTATTAATAAATGAAATTTCAGTACCGTCTGTTTCTCTCAGTACACGTCTACAATTCTCATACAGTTTATTAAAGTCTAAACCATCACGTAAATATTCTGCTTGTTCGTTCACACTATCTACACTCACATACAAACTAAAATGTTTACATGCTGGAGCAACATACCAATAGTTACCGCTTTCTGGATTAAACTTATCTGTGTCTTCCCATACACGAACTTCTTCAATTGCTTTCAATTTGTCTATAAACTTATCAAATAACGCATCTTGTGGTGGACACATATTTGAAGTTATACTTAAATCTAGTGTTGCGTTTGGATTTTCGTTTACATAATCTAATACTTTGAATGTGTTGTTGTCCATTAGTGGCTCACCGCCAGTCATACGAAAAACTTTTAAATCTTGATACACTTTAGGAAACCATTCCCAGAATGCAGTAATATATGGATTATCTTTACGTGCAACTTCTAGTGGCATCCATCCCTTCCGACGCAAATAATTTATATCATTATGACCTGTTCCATTTGAAAATTTAAATCCACCGTGTTCTTTAACATCATCTTCCCATGTAGTAGACAAGTGAGGTGAGCAATAACTACATTTAAAGTTACAGGCTTGATTGAAGTTTACTTCTACATATCGTGGAGTAATGTCGTGATCCCATGGATTATTAACTACTTCATCCCATGCATCTTTGACCCACCATTCACTTGAACGATAGTGTCTATCACTTAGTCTGCCACCCTCTGGTGGATTTGGAGCATCTTCTACGTTCCAACAGTACTGACATCCTTCAGGACGAATACCTTCTTTCATTTGCTTTCGTTCTTGTAGTTTGAACTGAGTATTATGCAAAGCATTTACATTTGCTTTCAGTTCGTGTAACGGAATAGCATGTGTTGGTGGATGATAACAACTATGAGTTCGCCCTTGTGGCAAGTGTAGACTCACTTGAAGCCATTTTGCCATACACATAGACGGAGATAATTTATTCAGATTATCTCTGGTTACGATGGCGTCATCATCGTAATTCGACATTATCTATCCCAACCAGTTTGTCTCTCTGTCGCTAATGGATCTTTAACTCTTGTTGGATTGTTATAAACTCTCTTAAAGAATGCTGAATTAGCCGATGTAGGATCTGTTATTTCCATTCGCATTTTCTCATTCAGAATATCGCCAATTCGCAAAGATTCATCATACAATTTATCATAGTCCCATTCTACTCCTGTCCTGGAACACTTTTGTTCGCCACCCTCACATATAGGTAAAACATCTTCTTCGAAATAAGATTTAAACCAGTCAAACGATGAAATGTTTTCTAATTTGTACTTTTCATTAAGATTGAGGTCATAACATCCTAATCTTGCACCAAAGCAAGCCCAAATGCCATTCTCTACATCAGCACCGATATTACACCATGTTAATAGTCTTTCATAGTTTTTAGGCCAAATTCTTTTTTGAAAATCTTCTACAGGAACTTTTGCGCCTTCATCTAAAGACATTTTAACGCCCTCACGATATCCTGCACGGAATGCCTGAAATGGTGAGCCTGCGTTGTATACTTCTGAGTAGATATTGTTCATTTGAATATAGTTCAAATCCCAACAGAAGTCTACTTTCTTTGTTTCGTCTTCTGCATTCTCGTGTGTTTTCAT
>Ga0315334_10000561_pt1 | contig 22623 bp, 17 predicted proteins | sample M150034915metaG_FD_205555 | JGI IMG/M metagenome (GOLD analysis project Ga0315334, IMG submission 205555) | Ammonia-oxidizing marine archaeal communities from Monterey Bay, California, United States - M1 500m 34915 | ecosystem: Environmental > Aquatic > Marine > Intertidal zone | place: USA... | reverse complement strand
TTTTCTTATGAAGTATTAATTTCCCTTTCCGTGATAATTTTACCACAGTATTCTTACTAGGGTCGTCTTGAGCTAACCAGATGGCATGGATTCCAATTTCAGCCATGTTATCGACTCAATCCTTGAAGAAATCGCCTAAGTTCATACCACGACTTGTGCCAGATCCTACCATTCTATTTTCATCTGGTTTAGTTTCAACCATCAGGGTGATATCAAGGGCTCTTTCGAGTTTTTTAATGACAGTATCAGAAGGAGGGCGCCCCGATTCTGCTGCTTGAATAACATTTATCTTTTCAGCCATTTTATGGGCTAGTTGGCGCTTATCTATACCCATTTTTTCACGAGCTTCGGTAATTATTTTAGAAAAGCCTCCGCATAATTCCATATTTCCTTTGCGCATTATGTCGCGGCCTTTCTTTCCAGTTCCAGAATACCCTCCATGGTTTGCCTTTTTCTGGGCAATTTCAGCTGGTTTTTGAATAGGTGCGACAGTGGCCAATCCCATCGAATCAATGCACCTGCTGCAGGCATCAACTGTTGCCCTACCCATCTTCACACTACGTGTAGAGGTCTTCTCGGCTCCACATAATTCACAGGCGCCCATACTATCCCCGTTGACTGTGCAACGCTCCCCCCAATTCAACCCTACGATTGACAATTTTCCAGCAAAGAGTTTGAGTACATTGAATAACGGTGGGCAAACTGAGGATAGTTGAATGACATCTGATGTTGAGGCTATGAAGCCGAGTTCGGTTAGTGATGAGAACCGTTCTGATGACGAATTGCGTCAGTTAGAACGAGATTACCGCTCCTTGCATGATAAAGCCCAGAACTTGATAACAGAACGCGTATCATTGGAAAGTGATATCAATAAATTGAAGAAGCGTACTGCAAGATTAGATGAAGAAATTCGAATGCTAAAGAGCCCACCGCTAATCATTGGGCACATACAAGATGTCCTAAATGATGAGTCAGCAATTGTTCGTTCCTCCAATGGAACTGTCTTTCAAGTTGCAGTTAATCAGCGCTTAGGACTTTCACGCTTGAAGCCGGGCACCAGAGTTGCGCTTAACCAAGATACATTAGCAGTAACTGACGTTCTCCATGAGGCATGGGATCCGCTCGTCAGTGGAGCGGAATTAATTGAAGCACCAAATATTGAGTACAACCATATTGGTGGCTTGGATGAACAGATTGAGAAATTAAGAGAGGCCATAGAATTACCACTTGAACACCCTGAATTATTCAGAAAGGTTGGTATCGAGCCACCAAAGGGTGTTTTGCTTGTTGGACCACCGGGCTGTGGAAAGACCATGATTGCCAAGGCCGTAGCATCCCAAACTAATGCAACCTTCATCAGAATGGTTGGTAGTGAATTAGCTCAGAAATACATTGGAGAAGGTGGGCGGATGGTTAGAGAACTATTTTCATTAGCCCGCGACAAAGCTCCCGCAATCATCTTCTTAGACGAAATAGATGCAATTGGAGCCAAGCGTCTTGATGCAGCCACAAGTGGGGACCGAGAAGTTCAACGCACACTCATGCAATTACTGGCAGAATTGGATGGCTTTGATGCCCTTGAATCGGTCAAGATAATCGCAGCAACAAACCGTCCTGATATACTCGATGACGCCCTACTCCGCCCGGGTCGCTTCGATAGAATAGTCGAAATTCCTATGCCCGAGGAGAGTGCTCGCAAATCAATCCTCTCAATTCATGTTGGAAGGATGGCTACTACGAGAATTTCGATGGCTAGAATTGTTGAGGCAACGAATGGCTTCACTGGTGCCGATTTGAAGGCTACTTGTGTTGAAGCAGGAATGGCAGCCATACGAGATAAGCGCTCAAAGGTTAGCCAAGCAGACTTTACTCAAGCAATTCAAATCGTTGCTAAGAAGCGTGATTCTGGACCTGGTTCAAATTCTTCGGAAGCACTTTATGTCTGATTACCGAACTCTACTTCCGTTGGCAATACTTCCATCGATGCTGACAAGATTTACTCCACCTTGCCCATCATCTGCTGCTAACATCATTCCTTCGGACATTACACCTCGTAATTTACGTGGTTGTAAGTTTGCTACAAATACCACTTGTTTACCTGTCATTTGTTCTGGAGAATAATATTCTTTTAGGCCAGCGCAAACAGTCCTTCCTTCCTCACTTCCATCATCTATAGATACCACATATAGTTTGTCAGCATTTGGATGCTCATCAACTGCAGATATTGTTCCTACTCTTAATTCAACTTCCATAAAGGTGTTGAAATCAAGATATGTTGTTCCTTCGGGTGCTTCGCTCATTTTTTTCACTTCCTTTTTCTTACTGCCTTTTACGCCATGAATTGGCTCGTCATTTTTCACTTCTGTTTGACCTTCTACAAGGCTATTTTCATGTTCCAAAATTTCGTCTAAGTCCAATCTCTTGAATAAAGGAACTGGTTTTGATTCAGTCCAGTTCATTTCTGCATTCCAATCTGTTGCATCTGACCACAATACCTGAGATATTTCTTGCGACTCTCCGAGTGATTGCCATAATCTTTGGGCACTGAATGGGATGAAAGGTTGGGTTACAATTGCTAATAGTCTTGATATTCGCCATGAGAACGCAAGTGCAGCCAAAGATTCTGCAGCCCCTTCTTGGGCGTGTGATTCAGGTTTCAGATATTTCCACGGTGTTGAACCTTGTAGGAGTTGATTACCGAATTGTGCTATGCTCATCACTCCTCTAAGTGCCTCTTTGTAACGATGTTTGTTCAAACTCTCTTCTACATCCAGAAGCAGAGATTCAACTTTACTAATCCATTCTTTACAGAATGATGGATTATCAAATTGTGCAAGTGGGTTACCATCCCCTTCTAATCGATGAGCGAGCGTTATCACACGGTGGACAAAATTTCCATAATGACCAATCAATTCTGAATTAATTTTAGCAACGAAATCGGGCCAATTGAAGTCAGTATCATGATTTTCAGGCATATTAATACCAAGATAATAGCGTAAAGTATCGCCATCAAAGCGTTCTAAGAATGAAGGTAGCCATACCGCATGCTTTCGTGATTTTGAAAACTGTCCACCTGCTAGCATTAGATATTCCATTGCAGGAACATTATCCTCAAGATGCAAGTCTCCAGGACCTGGTAATGTGATCTCATCGGCAGCCCCTAAGCCATTGTTTGCATGATTCAAGCCCATTATCAAGGACGGCCAAATAACTGTGTGGAATGGAATATTGTCTTTACCAAGGAAGTACAAGTGTCGAGGTTTTGTTCCATCTTTGGAGATAATCCACCATTTTTTCCAATCATCCTCGGATTCACCAAATCTCTCACTCCAAATTTTTGCACATGTTAGATATCCTTGTACTGCCTCAAACCAAACATAAACACACTTCCCTTCCCATTCTGAACCCTCTAATGGAATTTTGATACCCCATTCAAGGTCTCGCGTTATTGCTCTAGGGCGTAAGCCCATCTCTAACCATTGTTTTGTCATGGCTTTGACGTTGGCTTTCCAAACTCCCTGCCTTGCTTCAGCATGCACCTCTAAGCATGCTTGGAATCTATCCAAGCGATAGAACAAATGTTCTGTGTCTCGAATCTCAATTTTTGCTCCGGGATTCATCTTCGAACGCGGTTTTTCTAATTCATGAGCCTCATATGTGGCGCCACAAGAATCACATTGATCCCCTCGCGCTCCATCTTCGCTACAATTTGGACATTCACCTTCCACATATCTATCTGGAAGGAAACGACCTCCGTCTTCACGGATTTCGTAATATTGCTGCATGGTATTTTTCTCAAATAAACCCGCATTCATTAATGAAAGGAAATTATCCTGTACAATTTCCTTGTGTCGCTCATCACTTGTGCGATTGAAAAGCGCCCCCCCATAGTCAATCCCACGAGTGTCGGCATTAGGTTCCCACATGCATCCTAAGTCGAGTAAGGCCTGAGAATTAATGGCATGAAATTTGTCAACAACTTGTTGAGGGCTAATTCCTTGTTGTTCGGCACTAACAGTTATTGGAGTACCGTGTTCATCAGAGCCGCTGACTAATAAAACTCGGTTTCCACGGGCTCGCTCATAACGAAACTGAATATCAGGAGGGAGGTAACAACCTGCGACGTGGCCTAAATGTAATGGACCATTAGCATAAGGCCATGCTACACAGATGAGAACATGTTCACCCGACATCGACCAAGGCAGGAAGGACTTGAATATGGTATTTCCCAAAGCATGACCTTTCATTAACAAGGCATAATAACATGAAACGCCACAGGTATCATGTCGCCTACACAGGAGGACGCGCCTAACAATGGTATCTGGGTTACTTCTATTCTATGTTGGACTCGCACTTGGAGTCTCATTTTTGTGCAGTATACTTGAGAGTATTCTATTGAGTATTAGCCATTCACATATTCAATTAATGTCTAAAGATGGAAGGAAATCCGGTTTAATTTGGACTGACTTGAAGAAAAATGATTCTGTCCGTCCTTTGACCGCGATTCTCACCCTCAATACCATCGCCCACACTGTAGGGGCAGTAGGTGTTGGTTCTGTGGTTCAAACTGAATATGGAAATGAATGGGTGACTATGGCATCGGCAATTCTTACAATGGCAGTATTACTACTGTCGGAAATCCTTCCAAAGACTCTTGGAACTGTGTATTGGAAAAAGTTGAGCCCCCTTGCTGCATACATCACGAATGCCTTGACATTAGCTTTGATTCTAATAGTGGTGCCAATTGAATGGTTCCGTAAGTTATTACCAAAAGGCAACAAAACAACAGTCACAAGGGATGAATTAGCAGTTCTTGCAGATATTGGTGAGGAAGAAGGAACAATTGAGGAAGATGAAGAAACAGTCATCCAGAACTTATTGCGCTTGGCAGAAATAAAAGTTGAAGAAGTTATGACCCCAAGAGTAGTAGTAACTGCTTTCCCGCTAAATCACACAGTCAAGCAAGTTTTGGATGAACATCCAGTGTTAAGAGTGTCTAGAATCCCAGTTTATGGAAATAATATAGATGATATCAAAGGACTAGTGATTCGTTCTGAGATTTTATTGGCTGCAAGTAGGGATGAATGGGAAAAGAAGTTAGAGACTTTAATGAAGCCAATTGGCTTCATTTCAGAAGATGATAATGTCGACCTTACATTAGATTTATTTCTCGAAAAGCGGCAACAGATTTTGGCTGTTCAAGATGAGTTTGGTGGCACCAGTGGGATTGTTACTATGGAGGATGTTATCGAGACATTATTGGGTAAGGAAATCGTCGATGAAACCGATGAGGCAGAGGATATGAGGGAAGTCGCAAGAGCCTATACAAATGGTTCTCGCGAAGGTGAAGAGTAATCAAGAAACTGTCGGATTAAATTATTTCTTGTCAGATTTATCTTAGAACCTGAATGGGTTAAATCATCCAACACATGGGATTCACAATCATCTCCAATATGTTGCATCAATAGGTCATAATGAGCACTACCTAGGCGGATATCCACTTTTGGTTGAAATATAATTGTCCTGCAAGTAGGCATTCCCCATTTTGGAAGCATCACATCCTCTGGGGCATTAATTGGTTGATCTGGATGGATTTTACCCCAGGCTTTCCAGACCATTTTTTCCACTAATGGCTGAAGTATCTTCAAAAAGTGGGGGAGGTACTCATCAAAAATCAAATTGTAATTAGTCATCGGCGATTCAAGAATCATTGAATCCACTTTTTCGTTCCACCAGCCCTGATATTTTGAAACTAACCTTAATGCAATAAAGGCTCCAAGACTATGACCCCAAATCACAATATTCTCAATTTTATCTTGAGGGAGGGAATCGAGTAATGCCGCAGTATCGGATGCACATTTAACAGCCGTAAATTCAGGGTCCTTTGCCCCATGTCCATGGCCTCTCAAATCCACAGTAACTATGTGATAATCGGTAAAATCTTTTGCTCTTTCAAAGGTGCCAATTGAATTAGAAGTCCATCCATGAATCATCAATAATAAAGGTGCTTGACCGTCCTTCCATCTCGCATGACCATGCACATGAACGCCATCATTACTAGTCGATATTGAAGTGGTCTCAGATTCATCTAAGCATGGATATTTATTTATTGGAGGTGAGCAGAACCTCCTCAATAATGCAGTTTTACAAACTTCGAAGAATAATAGAGTACTGAAAACACCTACAACAATCCCTAAGGGAGAAAACGAGTTGAGTAAATCAAATATTAGAATTGAAATTCCAATAATTGAAATTAGGAAAAGAATACGATTATCAATTCTCGTAGCGGTTGCTACGCGAGGTACTGTCGTGATCATGTCTCATCGACTATTGTATCTTTTTCGTCCATTTTAGCAATTCTCTTAGCACCAAAATCTCCAAGGCTTTCCAGTTTAGCTGCCCATCCTTTCTCATCACCAGTTGGGATGTGGTGCACTAAATAGGCTGAAAATACTTTATCCCAAACAGTTTGGTTGCCATCATTAACATCGAATTTCTTGAAAGCCCATTCACTTATTGGGTAAAGGAAACAGACAATTGACATGACTAACATCGATGTATTAATTCCGTCGTTACTATTGCTTCCAATACCTGACATTAGTAAGAACCCAAGCCCACCAAATAAAGCAGGAGTTTTGAGGTTGCTCAATATTGCATGGACGAAGTTCGGCTTGGAACCTTTGTAAGTGACATATTTTGTACGTGAAAGGAATTGCCCAAAATTCCGCCCAAATTTCATTGGGATTAGCAATACGTTTAGCAGTGGCATTGCTAGACCGGCAATCAATAGCCAAGTAAGGTCGCTGGCGGAAACTATAGTGACACTCAATGCTGCTATTAGCAGACCCCAGTTCCAACAGAAGTTAGCAAACCAAGCAGCAGCACGGTGGTTTTTACCAGCTAAGACGAATTCATCGGGTAAGTCCTTGGCGATGCGTTCTCTTTTTTCCCTTTGAGGTCTGCTGGCTCTAGCAGGTTTTGCTTTTGCCTTTGCAGGCTTGGCTTTTACTGCTGCTTTTGCCTTTACAGGCTTGGCTTTTACTGCTGCTTTCGCCTTTGCAGGCTTGGCTTTTGCCGGTTTCTTTTCATATTCTTCTGCCTTGTCAAGTAGTCCCATGGCTCTCAGCTCCCATAAATTTCACCGACTTCACTGTATATTGCGAAGTCTTCAGATTTTGTAAATGCGACGATTTCATTTTCTGGTAAATCCATAAGCATTGAATCGACCAAACTGAAAAATGCACACCTTGCCTCTTCATCGGCGCCCTCAGGGTTTCCTGCTACATTTGAATATAGTTGGAATGAGTCGCTGGCGATGAAAGCATCAACATCTGGTAGTTTAATAAGCAAGTTGTCAACGATTCCGGCGAAGTCAAGGAAGACATCTCCCTCTTCAACCTCTTCAATTAATGTGGAAATATCAGCCTCTCCAGAAAGTACCGCTTTGATTGCCTTATGTTCTGAGATTAAGGCTTCTAGTTGAGGTTTTAATTTATTCAACTTGGACTTTTGATTCCGTTGTTTTGCAAGTTTATACTTCGGCTTCAATTTATTGATAGTTGAAGCTAATTTTGATTTCTGTTTTTCCAAATCTGCGATTTCTGATTCATCAAGGTCGAGAGCGATTTCCTCAACTTCTTCTTCCTCGTCTTCCGCTTCCCCTTCAAGTACTTCCTCGAGTTCTTCTTCCGCTTCCCCTTCAAGTACTTCCTCGAGTTCTTCTTCCACAAACTCTTCTTCATTCTCATCAAGCATAGTTATGGTTGGTGCATCTCTGACTTCAGCGACTCGAGAATCGTGTTCTGCTTTGCGCTTGACAATAATTTCACGATCTAATTGGTGGCCGAATCTATCTGCATAGCGGTCTAAGAGACTACCTACTTCTCCTTCGCCTAGTCTATCGATATGGCCGTAAACTTGCTGAAGTGGCTTTGAACTCCCCCTCTTCCAAAGTGAATCATAGCCTTTGTCTTCTTTCTTGGATGACATATCTGGAGGTGCAAGGCTGGATATGGTCGGAACATTTGCTCCATCTAACGCTCCTCTTTTCGGCTTCCCCTCAGATTCAGATGGAAGAGGTGGCAAAGGGAGTGGGGCGGGTGCTCCACCTGCCACTGGAGGGGGTGGTACTGCAACTCCTCCTGGAGGAGGAGGTATTGCAACTCCTCCTGGCGGGGGTGGTATTGCAACTCCTCCCGGTGGAGGAGGTATGGGTCCTATTGGAGAGGCCCCTTTGCCTTTCTTCTTCTTTCGTCCCATCCTTAATCACCCTCCGGGTGAAGCGAGGACCATAGGTATGTGCTTTAATGTTGACCGCGAGTAGGTCGGGAGAGAGTCTAATATTAGGATATTAAATTAGAGCCGAATTACCTCTCCCCACCCTTTTAGGACGACGAATGCCGCTGCGGCTTCTGGCAATTCCAATTTATCTCCAAAATGCCCCTCGATATGGCAATCCTTTACTCGGGTATTAATTTCCTCAGCGATAATTTGTACATTCATTTTGCCATCCATCGGTAAGACAACTGCTTCGGTTAGAGGGTCGAATGGTTGGCTACCATCCGGATCTAATCTGCTGAGTGGAAATTCTGTCACCTGTAGGCCACATTTGCCATGCAAAGAAGTAGGGTGTCTAATCACTCGATGGCAATCTATTGTTACTACCTCATCAGTCTCTCCAGCACTCCCTAATACCACACTAGAATCAGAGCGTAATATGTCGGTGAAAGCATCTCGAAAATAATTAGAATCCGATTTTTTCCCACCTAAGGCGTTTAGATTCCCCCCCATCAATTCTTTTCTTCTACGTGGATGCTCAATCAATTGGGCTAGGTCGAGTACAGCTTTTTTCCCTTTTGAATGTTTAACCCCCTTCAAACTTGCAGAACGCTTCATCGCATCAACACAAGATTCGATGATAACCCTCGCCTCTTTCCCTTCTTCATTTCGAACTTTATCAAGCCTTTCTATGGTTTGTTGTACACCACCGCGTAGGCGCTTTGCCCAACCACTCGCATTTTCTTCTTCAGACCTTGGAAGGAGGGACATGACATCGACTCCCTCGCCCCTAATGTGGGACACTAATTCTCTTCTTGCTTCCCCGTCTAGATGAACTAATTGCGGGTCCCGATAATGTAAATGGAAACCCCTGTGGCCTGAGAAAGTCAAATGTAGGAATTTTTCTTCAAAACCGAATTCAGGTTGCAAAAAATCATTCCACAACTTCCATGCCTGTTCTCTAATTACTTCTAACATTCCAATAAAATCTGTATCGACAATACCAGGTAGGTGGTCTCCATCCAAGTCAAAAATAAGGTCGGCACCCATCCACCCTTTTTCTTTCATCAAACGGAGGCTTGAATCCCGCCAATATGCTGTGCTGTAAAATACCGAATGCGGTGGCCTAGAGACTAATTTTCTTTTTATTTCATTTGCATCAGTTAGGCGGATATGGCGTCGAGGTGTGCCTCCGCCAAAGGGGATAAACATCCATTCACGAGTCCTTAAGCGAGGTGGTAGCCAAGGTGTGAAATTCTGATAATGTTGCTCAAACCGGTGTGCAAATGTCGCCCATCCCTTAACCATAGTTGACCCTCCGCATACAACTTAATGCTGAGGGATAATGAATAATGCGCCTCAGCGATAAAATCTCTTTTCGGTTTCTTTGCCTGATGTTGAAGGCCCTGCGCCAGTATTTTGTTGATAACATTGCCAACAAAAATAATGCTTATCGATTGTCATCGATTGTCCAAAAGTTAGTCGGATACCGCAACCATGGCAGAGTGGACCTATTTCGCCATTTGCTGCTTGGGCTAAAGGGACGTGGTCGTGTGGCATCTCTCTCAGAGGTCCGTATGGCATCCAGTCTTTGAATGCTAGCATTTAGAATGATATTACCTATCGCTATAGTAACCTAATAAATCCAAGGCAAATCGCAGGATTCTGATACTTCAATGAGAGGATATTGCAAGTGCTTTTCCAATACCTCTTTTATTGAATTATCTCCAAAAGCACCTTATTCACCAATAAACTCTATCGATTGAACATCGAAATCATTTTTTATCATGCCTATTTTTTGGCCGCACTTCAGGAATTTCCGCACCGAATCTCTTCCTTCTTGGCGGTAGTCGATTGTTCTGTCATTGACATACATTTGAACAAATTTTTGATTCGTTTCATCATCAATGCCCCGTCCCCATAATTTTGCAAAGGCTAAAGCATCCCTCGGATTGTGGATTGCATATTCAATACTCTCCTTTGTCCATCTTGTTATGTCTGCCATCACGTCATCTCCCAAGTCCTTTTTCACGATATTTCCGCCAAGTGGCATTGGCCAACCATGGTATTTTTCAGCCCACCAAACCCCTAAATTAAGATGCACATCAAGACCATGTTCAATATAAGTCAATTGCCCTTCATGGATGATGAGTCCAGCATCTACTTCACCTGCGAGAATCGCATCTATGATCTCATCAAAAGGGATGACGACATGCTCGACATCACCCCATGCAAGTTTCAATCCCAAAAAAGCACTCGTTTTTAGGCCAGGCACTGCGATTCTTCCCCTTTTGATATCCTCAAGTTCTCGTCCTGATAATGAAACAACCATTGGGCCATATCCTTCGCCCATGCTGGCTCCACAATTCATCAAAGCATAATCGCCAGACACCTCAGGGAAAGAATGAATACTTATGGCACTAACTTCCAACTCCTTGCGCATTGCACGATGGTTGAGAGTTTCAATATCTTGAAGTTCATGTTTGAAAATATACCCTGGTGTTTCAATCAGTCCATTAGTTAAGGCATAGAACATAAAGGCATCATCAGGGTCTGGAGAGTGCCCAATTCTGATGATTTTACGACCTTCATCATCCATTGCTAATTCATCAAGCATGCAGCGCCGACCAAAACCTTACCTTTGAAGTCGATGGAAATGGACATCGGTTTGTGTTACAGACCTTAACAATACGCAACTTATGAGTGAGTGACGGCAAACACTCTATGAGAGAGACCTTTATTGAATCAATCGGGGGATAGATTTTGGGAGTAGGGTGCGCTCATAGAATCCTAGTTTTAATTGCACTCTCATGCTTGATTTTTCCCACAGTAATTGCAACATCGCCAAGTGGTTTAGGATATGTAGGGGTATTCACCCCTGGCCAACATAATTTGGATAATACTTGGTCTGTAGCACTGTCGCCAGACGGATATGTATTAGCAACTGGTACTGATCGTTCCCTCGTTTTAATGAACATGACAGATAGGTCAATAATCAACAAGGTTGAACTTGTAGATACTCCAACTGTATTAGCCTTCACACCTGATGGCAACTATCTTGTAGCGGGTCTTCTATCCGCAAGTGCCCAAACTGTCTCGATTAAGGTTTTTGAAGTTGGCTCGATGCTGAGTGTAGGTAATGATTTCACGAATGGAAAGAATCCAAAATCAATCGCTATCAGTACTGATGGTAGTCGGGTCTTAATTCAAGATCAACATAAAGGCGCATTTGAATTATCTTTGCCCAATTTAGATATTCTTGGGCATTTAGAAGGTAGTCATGATGATGCTGTTTCCTGTGTTGGATATGGTAAAAATGATGAGACCTTGATGACTGGTGGAGTAGATGGAAAATTAATATTATGGGATGCCACTGATTACAGCCAAAGTAGTAGCATAGAAAATCATGCTGAATCCATACAAGATTGTACTATTTCTCCAGATGGGGAAATAATTTCAATTTTGGGCGATAAAGGAGTTATGAGGAGTTATGATAGAAGTGGAAACACAATTCAAGATTCAAGATTCGACTTCCTCAAAGCGATTGAACTCGAATGGTCAGTAGATGGGAAATACCTTTTCGTTTTAGAATCATTCCTATCACCATCAATTCATAAAATTAGAGCATCGGATTGGAGTTTTATTGAAATTACCCAAATGCACCATAAAGCTTTAGATTTCACTATCTCGGAAGACGGACAAAGTATTATCGTCAGTACTGGCACTACCCATTTAGCAATATATCAATCCAATTACATTGCCCCTGGACACGGACAAGAAGGGGCCGATTTTGATGAAGATGGGGTTCCTGACATTTTAGATATCGATGATGATGGAGATGGAATTTCTGATCTTTACGATATTCATTGTCCAGAAGGTGAGAACTGTGCTCTTTATCCTAATGAAGACTATTTGAGAAATGTTGAATTTAATATTGAAGAAGGAGTGCTTGAAGTCCACGATACTATTTCATTTTCCAAATACGACTCAAGTGCATTAAGAAATCTCACATCAACATTATTGATTGACGACAGAAGGATTTCTCCTGAGGAATTAACTTGGATGACAGGAGCCATGTGTGATAATATTGTTTCAAGAGATGTAGTAGAGTCATGGAGAGTCTTACTTTCTTTAGAGGGGGCAGAATTGGGCGAAGGAGAAATGAGTTGTGGCTCAGTACAAGGTATGTCAACAGCATCATTAGAGGACTATAGTGCAAGGGCTTCCTTTACATGGACTACAACTTTTCAGTTAAATGGCCAACCTGTTGCGCCTTACAATATTACGATAAAGGGGATGTTGGAAGCCCCAACAGGTAGTTCAGCGGTTATCTCGGCTCAATTTCCTGTTTTAATTTCCTTCAGCGACTCATTGGCAGTAGATGAGTCAGATATAATTTGGCAGAGAAGTAATAGTTTTACAACCGCGTTCATGGATGCAATACCACCTGAAGAGCCTAGTATCGGTGCCATAGTCGTTGCATTTATTTCCGTAAATGTTTGGGTCGGCCTGCTATTTATCTTTTCATCAGTTCTTTTTATTGGAATCATATTCAAACAAAAAAAGGAAATCCAAATGAAACTATCAGACTCAGAACTTCAAGAAAATGAGGTCGAGAAAGAAGAGGAATCTGAAGAAGAATTCGATGATTATTATCCAGAAACTGAGGAAGAAGAAATTGAAGAAACATGGTCAAGTGAATCTCAATCCACCCCACCTAAACCAAAGCGAGGGCCACCTCGTGCTTCCACTCGCAGGGCCTCAAAGATGCCAATTCCAACTCCCGTTAAGGCAGTAAAGACTCGTCGTAGAAGAGTAAGTTCCGAGCAACCAAAAGGCTCCAAGAGAGTTTCTCTGAGTGAAGTTACAGAGGAAGAAGAAAACTTCTCTGATGATGACTATAATTATGGCCTAGATGGCGTCTATCACGACCCTAATTGGGAAACTGATTATGGGCAAGTGGAGATCACAACAAAGGTTCGCAAGGTGATTAAACAAGAACCTCCTGAAAAACCAGTATCAAAAGGTAGAAGAAAGGTAAAGAGAAAAAATAAGACAGGATCAAAAAAGGAGAAAATTACTAAACCGAAAGAACAGTTCCCCGAGAAATCACAAAATGATGATGATGATGATGATGATGATGCAATGGATAAAGCATTGGGGATGTTGACAGGTAGTTTCCCAAAGTGATTATACTGCGATGAAATTTGGATTATCTTCTATTCCTAAGACTTCAGAAATGAATAATTTCAAGCCTAATTCTGCTTCTTCATCTAAATCAAACAATACTTCCTCAAAATATTGTTTTACTCTTTTAACTGAAAAAGAACTTCGTTCACAACTTTCAGCAATTATTTTTTCACGAAGACCACTCTCTTCGAATGAATTTTTTGCAACTAACAAGTCGCTCAATGCACTTTCCACCATCTTAAGGGGTGCATCCACATGGGCAGCAAAAACCGCAAAGACCATTGGAAATCCAGTCACATCTTTCCATGCCTTCCCTAAGTCCATCCTGACTAATTCGGGATGCATCCGAGCCTGATGCAATGCTCTATCGCCAATGAGCAAGGCTCCATCACAACGATCAAGCATGCTTTCTAAATCAGGCCCCATTTGTACAGGGCGCGGGTCAAATCCTTGCTTGTTCAATAAGTATATCAGTAACCTTCGAGAAGTGGCAGAATCCGTGGGTAAAGCAACATCACGCATATCTTTAATCTCTCGGTGGCCGAATAAGAGGACACTGCCAACGGGTCCATCAGAAATAATTCCCAACTTTGGTAGTAAAATTAATTTCTCTCGGTTAAGTGCCCAATCGGCAGCTGGAATGGGCGCAATGAGGCAATCTTTCCTAAGTAGATGGCCTGTTAGCCAAGCCGGTGGTGCAGCCAATATTTTCCACTTTTCAGCCAACCCATAATACAAAGGATCACAGTTGAGGAAGGCTACTCTGCCAATAGTTTTCTGCCAAGTTTGAATCTCCATATCATCACTTTGCCATGTTTAGTCTATGAACTGAAGAAGGTGATTTTGCTTCTATTGGCTTGAATTTGGAATAAACCGTATCTCGTCGGATTGGCTCTCCCCCTGCCCTCCTAACTAATCTGCATAATTCATCAATACCGAAATCAAGTTGGGCTGTTGAACCTGCAAGATGCATGATAGATTCCTGTATGACAGTACCATCAATATCATCAGCCCCAACTGATATTGCTAACTCTGCTAATTCATCCCCGATATTCATTCGATATGCCTTGATATGAGGGATATTATCCAACATTAAACGACTCACCGCAATCATTCTTAGAATTTCGTTGGCACTACTTAGTTGAGCTTCTGGGAGTCTAGATGAATCCGGTAAGAAGGGATAAGGTACGAAACATTGGAAGCCTCCCGTTTCATCCTGTTGGCATCGCAGTTTGTCAAGATGAGTGATTCTTTCTTCTGGCGTTTCAACAGTTCCAAATAACATGGTGCAATTTGTAGGCATTCCTAGAGTATGGGCAATTCCATGGATATCTAGATATTCCTGACTACTTTCTTTTCCTTTGCAAATTTTATCTCTGACCGAGTCAACTAATATTTCGGCTCCACCACCAGGTATACTCCCAAGCCCAGATTGTTTTAATTGTCGGATAGTTTCTTCGAAACTCTCTCCAGAAATGGTGGCGATATGCTTTATTTCTACCGCTGTCAGGGCTTTGATTGATATGTTAGGGAATCTGTTTTTAGTTTGTTCAAATAAGTTGCAGTAGTACCCTAAGTTCCACTCTGGGTGTAATCCGCCAACTGAATGAACTTCATCTACTATTTCAGCAAAGGGTTCAATTTGCGAGATGTAGCTGTTAATGTCCAGTGCATATGCATCATCGGCCCTCTTGCCTCTTCGAAAGGCGCAAAACTTGCATGCCAAGACGCAGATATTAGATTGGTTAACGTGAATATTTACATTGAAGAATATATTTGCTCCGTATCTTGCTTTCTTATCTAAATTAGCAATTTCCAAAACCCCATTCAAGTTTGGATGCTCCAATAATGCTAAACCTTGAATAATGCTTAATCTGTGACCCTTGATTAAGTCGCTAATAATTGGATTAAGGATTTCATCCTCAATCAGCATCGACTTCAGCATTGATGAACGCCGTTGAAGCCAATCATCAGCCAGTCCAAATGCTCCCAATGCTTACCCTCAGTCAATAGCCTGAGTAGTTTAGAGATGAATGCTTTGGCTATCCAATTACTTACGAGTTAAGGGGAGTGATTCTAACTTTGCCTTCAAGACCCCTTCTTTTAGCATCACTTTCCGGAATTCCTCCATCCATAATACCGAGGATGAAATTGCCAATAAAACCAGCCATGTACTCCAATTCAAAAAGCGAGTCGACAATAATGAGCCTATTTCCAAACCTGAAAAGGGAATGGTAAATGTTGCATATTGCACTACGAATAATAAGAAACCAGTGCAAAACACCATCGAGTAATTTATCGCTTTATTACTGAAAATTCCCAAGGAAAAGACGCTTTCTGCGACGCTTCTACAATTCATGACATTAAATAATTGGAATAATACAAAGACTGCAAATGCGGCAGTTCTAGCAACCTCGAATTTTTCTTTTGACCATAACTCCCAAGTCTCTTCATTGCAAACACCTGAATCAGAAGCTGCAACTTCCCCTTGATATATCACATCTCCTTTGTCAAAGAAACCCTTCGTGCAAGGCTCTTGTGTCATCACGTGCCCATCTGCAATGTAGAAGACAGTCAGGGTTCCTACCAGCATTATTGCTCCCATCCACATTATCAGTGCCATATCTATGAGATTTGGTAATCCTTCGGTCAAGGACTTTGGTGGAACCTGCATCACTTTTCCATGTTTCTTTTCTACCCCAAGGGCAACTGCTGGTGGTCCATCCATCAAGATATTAATGACCAAAATTTGAGTTGCCGTAAAGGGGAGTTCCCAGCCGAATACAAAGGTTGAGAGAATAATAATTGCTACTGCAGCCACATTCGTGGATATTTGATAACGCACAAAGTTCCGGATATTTTGGTAGATTTTTCTACCCTCTTCTACGGCCATAACAATATTGGAAAAATTATCATCCTGAAGAACCATGTCTGCAGCATCCTTTGCTACATCTGTTCCAGCCATACCCATTGCAATACCGATATTGGCCTTTGCTAGTGCAGGTGCATCATTTACTCCATCTCCAGTCATCGCAACAACTTCTCCACGGTTTTGCAATGCAGTTACAATTCTCATTTTTTGGTCAGGTGTGACTCGGTGATAAACGTCGATATCCCCCACAACATTGGCCAAATCTTCATCACTCATTTCCATTAGTCTGTGTCCGCTCAGCGACTCGGAGTGTGCCTTTGAAATCCCTAAATTCTTTCCAATTGCTAGTGCCGTTGTTTCTTGATCACCAGTTATCATCTTTACTACGATACCCGCAACCTTACAAGTTGCAATCGCATTCTTTACTTCTGGACGAGGAGGGTCCATTATACCAACCAAACCAAGGAATGTAAGGTCCTTTTCCATCTCTTCCATATTCGAAAAGTCTTCATCATCACCTACTTTTCTACCGCAAAGTGCCAGAACTCGCATTGCTTCTGCAGCCATTTCTTTATTTGCTTTGTAAATTTTTTCGATATCGCCGTCTTGTACTTCTTTTCTCAAACCATCTTCTATGATGTGCGTAACTAAGTTTCTATATCCGCCGGCTGCACCTTTAGAAAATAGCCATTTTTCGCCATTGAAGATTTGTATCGTAGACATTCTTTTTCGTACAGCATCAAAGAAGAATTCATATTCCCGAGGGTTATTTTGAGCCATTTCTTCAAGGTTCCCATGAATTTTCCAACCAAAGACCGCACAGGCCGAATCTGTTGGGTCACCAATCGCCTCCCATTTCCCATCGAATTTGTGAATAGTACTATTATGACAAAGTGCAGCACAAGTTGAGGCTAGTTTGAAAGCATCATTCTCGAATGCTTTTCCTACTTCCTTTTCTGATAATTCCTTTTCTCCTTGGATTAATCCACCAATTGTTGGGTCGAATCCCTCGCCGCCGATGATGTAATCTGAATCCAATGTGAAAAATCTCTTAACTGTCATTTCATTCTTTGTTAAGGTGCCAGTTTTATCAGAACAAATGATCGTTGTTGAACCGAGCGTTTCAACGGCTTTCATTCTTCTAACTATTGCTTTATGCCTTGCCATGTTCCTCATTCCTAAGGCCAATGTGATAACCAAAATGATGGGTAATCCTTCTGGAACAATTGCTACGAATATGGCAATGGCAACAATGAATTGCTCAATCACAACATCGACTAAACTTACATCTGAAGGATTTAGAATTGCGATTGCAAGTTTTAGTGATACTAAAAGAGCGGCAACAAAAAGCGCGATGAAACCAAGGAATCTACCAAGACTTTCTAATTTTATTTCAAGCGGCGTTTTTGGAGTTTCAGCCTCGGCAATTCCACTGGCTATATGTCCCAATTCAGTTTTCATTCCAGTGTTGATGACTAAACCAACTGCTCTGCCGCGGGCAGCGACCGTTCCCATGAATGCCATATTTGATTGCTCAGCGATAATTCTTCGTCCAGTTATCGCTTCTATATTTTTACCTACGGTGTCTGATTCACCGGTTAATGCGGATTCATTCACCTTAAATTGATAGACTTCAATCAAACGAATATCGGCAGGGATATTCAGTCCCTCTTCCATCTTCACGATATCTCCTGGGACTAATTGGTCGGTTGAAATTTCAATCTCTCTTCCATCTCGCTCGACGACACAATTACTTATTGCCATTTGTTTCAGAGCATCCATAGCCTGCTCTGCTTGTTCTTCTTGCCAAAATCCAAACACTGCATTTATAGTTAAAACGAGGAAAATAAAGATAGCATCACCGGGTTCTTGGAAATTATGAATTACCAAAGAAATAACTGCTGCACCCATTAAAAGAAAAATCAATGGATCATTGAATTGGGCGATTAATCTTTTCCAGCGGGGGTCTTTTTCAGGTTCCTCTAAGATATTTGGCCCATACTTTTCCAAGCGTGATGCTGCCTCATTGTCAGAAAGTCCTTTCTTGTCGCTTGAGAGTCTATCTAATGCTTCATCAGCATCTAAAGCGAACCACTCTTCATCCTCATTTAACATGATTAGACACCTGCTGCATTCCTTTGGTGTTGGTAACAGGGTCATAAGTATGACTAAGATGGCTTCAAAAGAGCGGTGGAAAAATATCTCAACCTCATTAGCGAACCATTGACAAGTAGAATCACTTCGCCAACCCTGATGGGACTGGATTATGAGCCATATGTCTCGGCTGAGAAGAACCTTCCAGAATTAACCCCTCGCGTTATTGTTATTGGAGTCATTCTTGGGGCTGTTATGACTGCGGCAAATGCCTACTTAGGCATGTTAGTTGGTATGACGGTTAGCGCATCCATACCTGCTGCCGTCATGTCAATGCTAATTCTACGCGGATTAAAATTCAAAGATGTTTCAATTCTGGAAAATAATTCCGTTCAAACAATGGCATCTGCTGGAGAAAGCCTTGCTGCCGGAATTATTTTCACTATCCCTGCGCTCTTAGTGATGGGTGTTTGGTCGGACATTAACTGGTTAGATACTTTCATTATCGCCTTCCTTGGAGGCGTTTTAGGTTGTATGTTCACCATCGCTCTACGCAAGGTGTTCATCGTTGAAGAAGCCCTTCCCTATCCTGAAGGTGTAGCATGTAAGGAAGTACTTGTTTCCGGTGAAGAAGGCGGTGGAGGTCTTGTTGCAATCGTTTATGCTCTAATTATTGGTGCTATCTTTGGTTGGGTGGTTAAGGGAATGCACCTAACAAAGCACATGGTTCACCGAGCCTTTGACTTGGGTGCCGCTAGAGTCTATGTAGGCTCAGAAATGTCGATCGCCTTGTTTTCGGTGGGCTATATTGTAGGGCTAAGGATAGCCTCTTTCATCTTCTTGGGTGGAGTTTTGGGATTCGGGATTTTAGTTCCTCTATACGGTTTAATAAATGGTTGGCCAGCATTTGAAGTCAATCATTTGGGAGAAGTCATCCCCGTTTCACCGACCGAGGCGTTTGGGATTATTTGGAATGAGCAAATCCGATTCGTTGGAGTGGGGGCAATGGTAGTTGGTGGCGTCTACACCTTGTGGTCTATGCGGAAAACGATTTTTGTTGGTTTCAAGAAAGCGCTTGATTTCAATGAGGATGGAGAAAGACATGTACTTCGCACTGAATTGGATATAGATATGCGTAAAGTATTGGTTGTTTGTGCTGCAATCACTGTTCTGACATTCTTGTTTTATTGGTGGAAAACGGGAAGTATATTGTTGGCTTTAGTGGGGGCCGGATTCTTGGCAGTGGCCGCTTTCTTCTTTTCTGCGGTTGCGGGTTATATCGCTGGAGTAGTAGGGTCATCCAATTCTCCTGTTTCGGGAATGACCATTGCGACTCTTTTATTCACTGCAATATTAGTATGGTTGGTGGGGGATGTTATCCTTGGAATGCCAGAGCAGGATTTAATGTTCGCCACTTTGATTATCGCTGCCGTTGTTGCTGTTAATGCAGCGATTGCAGGTGATGTAATGCAGGATTTGAAAACCGGACATATGGTTGGTGCAACCCCTCGCAAACAACAAATCGCGGAATTAATCGGCGTTATTGTAGGTGCAATAGTAATCGGGCCTGTTCTCTGGTTGCTGAATAAGGCATTCGTTATTACCAAAACACATTGTTCTAGATTATTGGCAGAAGGCCAAGACGTTGATTGCGATACTGCATTATTAGCCCCTCAGGCAGAATTGATTGGCTCGATTATTCAAGCGGTATTTGGGGGAAGTCTAAATCTTCCAATGATCACTTTGGGAGCAATAATTGCAGCCATCATCATTTGGAGAAAAATGCCAGTCATGTCGGTTGCCATTGGGATTTATTTACCGCTTAGCCTTTCTGTACCAATCGTTATTGGAGGTCTTGTCAGCTATGTGGTCATACACTCTGCATATCGAAGAGTTGACGGAGAGTTATTGGAAGAACCATCACAGGAAGCCAAGGATGCAGGCGAGGAGGTATCTGCTCGGGGAGTCTTGCTCGGGGCTGGTTTTATTGCCGGAGAATCGCTGATGGGAGTCCTAATTGCCTTCTTTATCGTAACTTGGAAGGCCCCACATAAGTGGTTTGGACTTGGAACACTTGGAGACTTTTGGAGTCTGTTGTTTTATGCTTGGTTTATTGGGGTCTTCATTTTCCTCGCCACTCGGGCACTGCCAAAATCACGTGATGGTTCAAATTTATTGACCGATTCAGCGGCTGTTTTGACTGATGGCTGCCGTAAATTCTTGAAGGCAGTGAAGCCACCACGATGAGGAAATCCACTCTTTGAAGCAGATTGGTTGAATGTCAATGTTGAAAGGCTGCCCAGCAAGGCCAACCAACTGAGGCGAATCCATGATGGCGACGACATCTGCTGACATTTCAAATTTAGAAGCAATTGCAACCCGCTGTAGGGCTCACATATTACGCATGACTCACCGTGCTGCTGCTGGCCATCCAGGAGGTTCTCTTTCTGAAATCGACATCTTGGTTGCGCTCTATTTCAGTCGTCTAAATGTAGACCCAGACAAACCGAAATTAGAAGAAAGAGATAGATTCATTCTATCCAAAGGCCATGCAAGCCCAGGAATGTATGCAGTATTAGCAGAAAAAGGATTCATCACAGAAGAAGACCTCTCTTCATACCGTGTATTAGGGGGAGTTTGCCAAGGTCATGTCGACATGAAGTGGACTCCAGGCATAGACTTCAGTGCTGGCTCGCTTGGCATGGGATTGTCGTTTGGAATGGGCACTGCAATCGCAGCCCGCTTGGACGGCAGCGAGAGAAGCACATGGGTGATGATTGGTGATGGTGAGATGCAGGAAGGAAGCATCTGGGAAGCGGCTATGGCAGCCGCCCACCATGAGTTAGGAAACCTAACCGTCTTTGTCGATAAAAATAATATTCAAAATGATGACTTTGTTGAAGTGCAAATGAGAATGTTCGATATCCCCGCTAAGTGGGCTGGCTTCGGCTGGGCTGTTAGGGAATGCGACGGGCATGATATGCGACAAATTCTCGATGCTATTGCGTGGGCAGATAGTATTACAGATCGACCAGCCGTTATCATTGCAAATACAATCAAGGGCAAGGGTATTTCTTACATGGAAAACAATCCAGCCTTCCATGGCGCAGCACCAAATGACGAACAACTTGGTATTGGGTTAGCAGAACTCGGTCTATTCGAGGTGGGTGCATGAGCAGAATGGCGGCAACTCGTGATGGTTATGGTCAAGGATTACTCAACATTTCGGATGATGAAAGAGTTGTAGTCTTGGAAGCGGACCTTGGTAAATCCACCAAATCGGTTCACTTCCGCAAACAATTCCCTGAGCGCACCGTATCTTGCGGAATTGGTGAGCAAAATATGATGTTGGTTGCAGCCGGATTAGCTGCAAGTGGCTACAAGCCGTTTGCAAGTACTTTTGCAATCTTTACAGAAAGGGCCTTTGAGCAAGTTCGAAATGGAGTGGCTAGACCAAACCTTCCTGTACATATCTGCGGAAGTCACGGTGGTACACACACTGGGACTGATGGTAGTAGCGCTCAATCGATTGAAGATTTGGCAATTTACAGAACCTTGCCAAATATGACCGTGATGCACCCTTGTGATGATGTTAGTGCGGCCGAATTAACTCGTCAATGTCTAGACTTAGCAGGACCATCTTACATGCGTACGGCGCGCAATAAAACAATGGTTCTACACGAGAATAGAATTGACGATATCAAAATCGGCAAAGGCATTGTACTGCGCGATGGAAGTGATGTTTGCATCATCGCTTGTGGTGTATTAGTTGCTAAAGCACTCGAGGCTGCTGAGAAATTGGCTGGCAATGGCATTGATGCAGGTGTTGTTGACATGCACACGCTCAAGCCACTAGATGGTGATTTAATCAACCGGATGGCGGCGTCAACAGGATGCATAGTCAGTGCAGAGGATCATTCAATAATTGGTGGCCTTGGAGGTGCAATTGCAGAACATCTCTCATCTAATCAGCCCATACCTCTTGAGAGAGTCGGTGTCAAAGACAGATTCGGAGAATCAGGTCAAGCGGAAGAAATGCTAGACCTTTTAGGATTGAATACCGGCGATATCATTGAAGCAGCACACAAAGCAATCAGTAGAAAGAGCAATTAATAAAAAATGGAGTTGAAAAAAATGGAGTTTTTCCTAGACACAGCAGAAGTAGATGAAGTAAGAGAAATAGCGGCATG
>Ga0315334_10000560_pt1 | contig 22649 bp, 22 predicted proteins | sample M150034915metaG_FD_205555 | JGI IMG/M metagenome (GOLD analysis project Ga0315334, IMG submission 205555) | Ammonia-oxidizing marine archaeal communities from Monterey Bay, California, United States - M1 500m 34915 | ecosystem: Environmental > Aquatic > Marine > Intertidal zone | place: USA... | reverse complement strand
CTTAAATTTAAGTTCATTGGGTACGAAAAAACCAATATTTGCTGCTTTTGAGTTAAATTTGTTGTTAAAATTTATCATATTAAAACCTTAGATTGAATTTTCTTAATAGTTGATTTATTTATATATCAAATTCAATGCTTAAAAACAAAATTTATAAGTACTTTACTATTGAGATTATCAAATCATTTATCACCATTTTATTTGCTTTTACCGCAATAGCATGGACTGTTAGAGCAGTTAATTTTTTAGATTTGATAGTTGAAAATGGGCATTCTGTAAAAACTTATCTTTTATTTTCGCTTTTAAACATAACAAATATTATAACAAAATTCATACCTATTTCATTTCTTTTATCTTTAATCTTCTCTATTTTAAAATTTGAAAGACAAAATGAGTTGATAATTTTATGGATGACAGGAGTGAACAAAATAAGAGTGGTAAATTTATTTTTTCTTATTTCTATATTGGCCTTAATAGTTCAGCTTTCTTTTGCTACCTTCATTACTCCAAACTCTCTTAATAAATCAAGAAGTTTAATTAGACTTTCGAATTTCGATTCTGTTTCTTCTGTAATTAAAATTAATGATTTTAGTGATTCTTTTAAAAATCTAACATTCTATATTCAGAGCAAAAATCAAAACAACGAGATGAAAAATATCTTTATTAGAGATGAAGGTAATTTTTTAAAAGGCTTAGTCGCTAGCAAAGACAAATCTATGAATACCACTGTCATAGCTAAAACTGGTTTTATAAATAAAAAGAAATTAATATTAACAGATGGTTTAATACAAACCCAAGATAGAGAAGGAAAGTTAAATAATGTAAGTTTTAAAAAAACTGAGATTCTAATAGATACTTTAAAACCAAGAGCAATTATTGTTCCAAAATTACAAGAAACTTCTACCTTAATTCTTTTTGAATGCTTTAAAAAAAGAAACATAGAATCGAATTTAGAAGATTTGCAAAATTGTCCGAAGGACAATTTAAATAGCGAAGTGATTGCAACAATTGCAAGAAGAGTTGGAATGCCACTTTACATTCCTTTGGTGTCTTTAATTTGTTCCTTTCTATTAATCTCAACTGGAGAAAAAAAATATAGATCTTTAAAAAAATATATTTATTTTGTTGTTTGTTTTTTAATACTTGTTATGGCTGAAATATTAGTTCGTTACTCGGGTCTTTCCAAAATAAACACTATTTTGTATTTTCTGTTTCCTTTTATTTTAATGCCCATCGCCTACTTAATGTTAATTAAAAGTTTGGCTTTTGAGAGGGTTAAATAATGAATAAAGTTATAAATAAATATTTAATATTTGGTTTTTTAAAAATAATTTTTAATACAGTATTAATATTCATTTGTCTTGGAATAATACTCAACTTATTTGAAGAAATAGAATTTTTTAAAGGTTTAGATGAAAACATAAGCTTGCCATTTTTGCTGACTGTCATGTTTATACCTAATCTTATTGTTAAATTATTGCCTTTCATAATCTTCATAGCCTCTATGTGGTATCTAATATCCATCAAATCTAATGGGGATTTGCTTTCTCTTAAAGTTTTTGGATTTTCTAATTTAAAAATTATCTTAATCCTATCACTAACAGCTTTCTTGTTTGGTGTTGCTGTCCTTTTGGTGATTAATCCTTTGACGTCTACTATGATTAAATTCTATGAAGAAACAAAAGCACAATATTCAAAAGATATTGATCATCTTGTTTCTATTAATAAAAATGGTGTCTGGATGAAAGAGATTCATGAAAAAAATCTGAGAATTACAACGGCAAAAAAAGTAGAAAAAAATTTTTTAAAAGATTTAACAATTTATGAACTAGATAAAAATACAAATAAAATTCTATATAGAATTGAAGCAAAGAAAGCTGAAATTTCCACTAATACTTGGGAACTCGAATCCGTTAAGAAATTTAATCTACAAGATAATCAAGACGAAAAGTCTTCCATTTATATGGAGGACTATAAGATTAATTCTATTTATAATATTGAAAAATTAAATAATCTATACAGAAATCTTGATACGGTTTCCTTCTTAAATCTAGTTACAGAATATAACAATCTTAATGATCAAGGCTACTCAAAACAATTGCTTAATGAAAAATTAAATTCTTTCCTTTCCTTGCCGATATTTTTGTTTTTAATGGTAGTTTTAGCCTCTATTTTCACAGTAAGCTCGATCAATAAGCCTCAAAATCTTTATTATATCTTCATATCTATTATTTGTTGTGTGGTAATTTACTATTTTAAAGACCTGTCTGTAGCCCTAGGTCAAACTAATAGAATTTCTTTAACATTAGCTGTTTGGATACCTGTAATTGCGATTAGCTTATTTTGTTCAATTGGGATTATACAGATAAATGAAAAATAGTTATTTTTTTTATTTTTTTATATTTTTTTTCCTAATATTTGGAAAATCTTTATCGCTAGCCGATGAACTAAAAATCAATTCATCTAAAGTCAATATAGATAAAAAAAGTAAGACAGTTATCTTGGAAGGAAATGTTAGTGCGGTCGATAGTAAAAATAATAGAATTTATTCTGAATCTGCTAGATATAACAAAAGTGAAGAGTTCATAGAAACTATTGGCAAAACTAAAATAATTACATCTGAAGGCTATGAAGTAATAGGAAGTGATATTTTTTTTGATAATAAAAATAAAGTTATTTCGTCTAACAGCAGTACAAAAATAGTAGACAAAGATGGAAATCAAATTTTTGTGGAAATGTTTAAATATATTGTTAATAAAAATATGTTTTTTTCTAAAGGCAAAATACAAATCAAAGATATTAACAACAATGATTATAATTTTTCAGAAATCTACATTGACGAAAAAAAAAGAAAGATTGTAGGTTCTGATGTTAAAGCTTTTCTGAATCAAGAAAGTATTAAAATAAATAAAGATAATGAACCAAGATTTTTTGCAAATACTATGACTTTAACAAAAGAAAAAAATGAAATTAACAAAGGTGTTTTTACATACTGTAAAAATAGAGATGAAGATAAATGCCCTCCTTGGGTCTTACAGTCAAAAAAAATTGAACATGATATTGCAAAAAAAACAATATACTACAAAGATGCAATTCTAAAAATTTATGATTTTCCAATTTTTTATTTTCCAGTTTTTAACCATCCTGATCCTACTGTAGATAGAAGATCCGGGGTATTAATGCCCTCTTTTACTGATAATAAAAATTTAGGACCGGGTATTGCTGTCCCATATTACTGGTCAATTGCTAAAGATCGAGATTTAACCTTAACACCTAAACTCTATGCCTCGGAAAATCCTTTATTGATGCTTGAATATAGACAAGATTTTAAGAATTCCTATCTGATAATAGATGCTGGTCACACTCCTGGATACAAAAAAACAACAGCTAAAAAATCTGCAGGATCAAAAAGTCATTTCTTTTCACGTTTTGAAATGAATCTTATTGATGAAGAAGACAAAAGTAGCAATCTTGAAATTAAATTACAAAAAGTAACCAATGATACTTATCTTAAAGTGTACGAAATCCAAACGGCTTTGGCTGATAAAAATGTTAACGTTCTTGAAAATGCTTTAAATTATGATTACCAAAAAGAAGATTTGTTCTTTGGAGCAACTTTTAGTGCTTTTGATAATTTAACTAAGCAAGATAGATCGAAGTACGAATATTTATTACCATATTTAACTTTTGAAAAAAATCTATCTACTAATGAAAAATATGGAATATTTGATTTATCTTCAAATTTAAGAGTAAGAAATTATGACGTAAATAAACAAACAGAATTTTTTGTGAATGATATCAATTGGAAATCAAATAAATGGATGGCAGGAAATTTTTTTACAAACCAATTTAAAGGAAAATTAAAAACTGTTAACTACAATGCTAAAAATACTTCTGAATATAAAGTAGATGATATGTCATCGGAACTCTCGAGTGCATTCGGTTATTTTGCAAAACTTGACCTTTATAAAAATGATCTTGTAAAAAGAAATAGTCATTTTTTAACACCCAAATTACTTTTGCGATATGCGCCTGGACATATGAGAAATGTAGAAAAAGAAAAAAATCTTAACTACTCCAATTTATTCCATATTAACAAGATCGACGAAATTGATGTTATTGAAAGTGGTTTGAGCACATCTTTAGGAGTCGAATATAAAAAAACTAAATTAAATAAAGACGGTACTCCAGGAAATGAGCTGTTTTCTTTTGGTATTGGACAAGTTATTAGTGATCAAGAAAACGAAGATATGCCTTCTAGTAGCTCACTAGATCAAAGATTTTCAGATGTTGTTGGGGAATCCAAATTCTACTTAGATAACAACAAAGGAACTTTTAGTTATAACTTTGCTATAGATCAAAATTATGAAGATTTAAATTTTAATGAAATTGATGGAAATCTAGTTTTTGGAAATACAAAATTTAATATGAGTTACTTGGAAAAAAAAGATCATAAAGGAAATGAAGAAAGCATTAAATCAGGAATTGATATTTCAGTTAATGATTCAGGCAAGCTCTCCTTCTCAACAAAAAGAAATCTTTTAACTAATTCAGCAGAATTCTATAATTTAAGCTATGAATATATAAATGACTGTTTGAAAGCTGGCATTGTTTTCAGAAGAGAGTTTTATACTGATAGAGATATAGAACCAGACGATTCTATTATGTTTAAAATTTCAATATTACCATTTGGCAATCTAAATAGCCCAACATTTAGTAAATGAAAATAAAATATTTAACTAAAATACTTATATTTATCTGTTTCTATGTCTGCATTTTTTCTAATGTTTTTGGAAAAATTAATAGTTCAATTATCGTTAAAGTTGGTAATGAGATTATAACAAATTCTGATCTAGAAAATGAAGTACAAACAATACTCTTTTTATCAAATCAAAAATTAAACCAAGAAAACATTGATAAAGTCAAAAATCTTGCTGTTCAAACTTTAATAAAAAATTTAATAAAAAAAAGTGAAATTAAAAAATATAAAATTACACAATACAGTGAAAATGAGCTTGACGCATATTTATTAAACATCTGCAATAAATTAAATACTGATATACTGGGTTTAAAAAAAATTTTTGCAAGCAAAAATTTAAATTACGATTTTTTTATAGAAAAAAATAAAACCGAACTGATTTGGAAAACTTTAATTTATTATACTTATAAAAATCAAATTGACATCAATACAATTGAGGTTGAAAATGAAGTGAAAAATAGAGTTAAAAACAAAATAGATAGAATAGAATATAAATTGTCCGAAATAGAACTTTCTTCAAATAATCAGAATATTAAAAAAGTTTTAAAAGATGTTTATAGAGTTATTAAAAACGATGGTTTTGAAGAAGCTGCTAAAAAATTTAGCATATCAAGCTCTGCTTCCAAAGGAGGTGACATAGGTTTGTTTCCAGAAAAAACATTATCAGGCATTTATTTGAATGAGTTAAAAAAAATTAAATCAGGAGAAATAACCAACCCTATCAAAAATGCAGATTCGATTACTATTCTAAAAATAGAATCGATAAACGTTGTTAAAGAAAAAAATTTAGATTTAAATAAAATAAAAGAAAAAATTATTACTAAAAAAAAAGAGGAAAAGTTAAGTTTATTTTCTAGATCGCATTTCTCAAACATTGAAAGTAAAACTCTAATTAAATTTAAATGAACAAAAGAATTGCAATAGTAGCTGGCGAACCTTTTAGCATCAATTCAGAAATAATAGCTAAATCTTGGAAAAAAATAAAAAAAAAATATAAAAAAAATATATTTATAATTGGAAATTATTCCTTAATAAAAAAGCAACTTAATAAACTTAAAATAAAAATTTCAACTATTAAGATTAGTTCTTTGAATGAAATTGATTCTTCGATAAGTTTAAAAATATTAGATGTACCGCTTAAACCAAGATACGTTTTACAATGTATAGATAAAGCACATAAACTTGCTATAAATAAAAAAATAATTGGTTTTATTAACTGTCCAGTAAATAAAAATATATTTAAATCAAAAAATTCTGGTGTAACTGAATATTTAGCTAAAAAAAATGGCACAAAAGATTCTGCTGTTATGATGATTTATAATAAAAAATTGTCAGTAGTTCCAATATCAACTCACATTCCTGTTAAAGAAATTTCTCGAAAATTAAATAAAAAATTAATTGAAAAAAAAATTATCACAGTAAATAATTTTTACAGCAAACTGTTAAAAAAAAAACCAAAAATTGCAGTTTTGGGCTTAAACCCACATAACGATGAATTTCGCTCTGAGTCTGAAGAAAACAAAATTATAATACCGACAATTAAAAAATTAAAAAAAAATCACTATAAAGTAATAGGCCCCTTCTCAGCAGACACTGTTTTTTTGAATAAAAAGAAATATATGTATGACGTTATAGTTGGTATGTACCATGATCAAGTTTTGGCTCCATTTAAAGCTATATACGGTTTTGATGCAATTAATGTTACCCTGGGTTTAAAATATATAAGAGTTTCTCCCGATCATGGAATTGCCAAAGATATCGTTGCCTCAAATAAAGCTAGCCCCTTAAGTCTAATTAAAGCAATTGAATTTATTTTTAAAATTTAAAATGCTTAATCCAAAAAAGTCTTTAGGTCAAAATTTCTTAATTGATAAAAATATAATAAAAAAAATAGTGTTGCTAGGTAAAATAAAAAAGTCTGATGTTTTAGAAATAGGTCCTGGAACGGGAAATTTAACTAATGAAATATTACAACGTGAAACAAAAAAAATTGTTCTTATAGAAAAAGATTATGATTTGTGCAAAATATTAAAAGAAAAATTTAAATTTAAAAAAGAAATAGAAATTCTAAACAACGATGTGTTAAACTTTAATATAGAAAATAAAATAAATAAAGACTGTATCATTTTTGGCAACCTGCCCTATAATATCTCTACACAAATCTTAGTAAAATTAATTAAACTTAAAATTTGGCCTCCGAAATATAAAAAATTAATACTTATGTTTCAAAAAGAGGTTGCTGAAAGAATTTTAGCAAAACACAATTCTTCAAAATATGGAAGACTTAGTATAATAGCAAATTGGAGACTAAAAGTTACAGATAGTTTCAGTGTTTCCAAGAACTGTTTTTATCCAAAGCCTAAGGTTGATTCGATGGTCCTGGTCTTTGAACCAATCATAAATAAAATCTACAAAATTAAAGATATTAATAATTTAGAAAAAATTACTCAGGTTTTTTTTTCAAGAAAAAGAAAAATGATAAACAAGGGTTTTTCAAAACTCTTTAAAAATTCTTTGATTTTCTCAAAAAAATTAAAAATTGATTTATCTTATAGACCTAATCAAATAAGCAAAGATCATTATTATAAGATTACAGAATGCTATGAAAAATATGGTAAAACTATTAAATAAAAAATTTATTTAATTTATTTTAATATTTTTTCCTTCTCCAAAATAATTATTTTTTCTACTTGCTTGAAACAGGATTCAAGATTATCGTTTATTACAACAAAGTCATAATCATTTTGATGTGCTAAATCGCTTTCGTATGACTTGAGTCTTTCTGAAACAACTTCTGGTTTGTCTTGATTTCTTTGAATTAATCTTTTTTTTAATTCTTCTTTATTAGGAGGTAGTATAAATATTTTTGTTAATTTAAGCTCTCTATGTTTAGATAATTGTTTAGTCCCTTGCCAGTCTATATCAAACAAGATGTCATTTTTATTTCTTAGCAAATCTAAAACAGATTTTTTAGAAGTCCCATAATAATTACCAAAGATCTTTGCGTATTCGTAAAATTCATTATTATTAATTTTGTCTTTAAACCGATCTTCTTTTAAAAAGAAGTAGTCAACACCCTCAACTTCATTAGGCCTTGGTTTCCTAGTCGTGTGTGATACTGAAATTTTAAAATTTTGATATTTTTGCTGAATCTTTTTGCTTATAGTTGTTTTTCCCGCACCAGAAGGAGATGAGAGTATAACCATAATACTATCATCTTTGTTTTCCATTAATAAATTTACAATAGCCTTAATTCTTTATTAAGAAGATTTACTCTCAATAAATTTAATCGCATCACCAACTGTAAGAATTTTTTCTGCCTCACTATCTGAAATTTCAGATCCAAACTCTTCCTCGAATGCCATAACTAGTTCAACAGTGTCTAAGCTATCGGCACCAAGATCGTCTATAAAGCTAGCTTCATCTGTAACTTTAGCTTCTTCCACACCTAAATGATCTGCGACTATTTTTTTGACTTTTGCACTTACATCTTTTGACATTTAATTCCTATTTTTGAATATATGATTTATTTTCTTATTAAATTATTCGTTATGATTGTCAAGCCATATACATTCCGCCATTAACATGGATTGTCTCACCAGTTATATATGATGAGGATTCTGAGGACAAAAAAGCTACACAGTTTGATACGTCTTCCCCTCTTCCTAATCTTCCCATAGGTATCCTTGATGTTAGAAACAATCTTACTTTTTCAGCTATATTTTGAGTCATTGAAGTTTCAATAAACCCTGGGGAAACACAATTGATTGTTATATTTTTTTTAGCATATTCGATAGCAAGACTTTTTGACATTCCTATAATTCCAGCTTTTGAAGCTGAATAGTTGGCTTGGCCTAAATTGCCTGAATGAGCAACTATTGAAGTAATGTTTACAACTCTTCCGAATTTATTTTTTAACATTTTTTTTATTGAATATTTTGAAAGCAAAAAAGTTGATGTCAAATTAACATCTATAACTTTTCTCCACTCTTCATCTTTCATTCTCAAAGAGAGGTTATCAGCATTCACTCCTGCATTATTAACAAGCACATCCAGCCCACCAAGCTCTAAGGAACAATTGTCAATAAATTCTTCAATTTTTGAATGATTTGAAATGTCAAATTTTTTAACCAAAATTTTTGGAAATTTTTTTTTTATATCATCTAATTTTTCAGTTTTTGTACCAGTTGCCAAAACTGTCCCTTCAAGATCAATAAATTTCTTTACAAGGGCGTTTCCTATTCCTCCGGTTGCTCCTGTAATTAAAATTTTTTTATTTTTAAAATTCATCTTATGTTGTTTTTAGCATCTTCTATAGAATTAATGCTATTGGCTTTAACATCTTTTATAATTCTTTTAACCAAACCTGACAAGGCTTTTCCAGGTCCAATTTCAATAAATTCTTTAATACCATTATTTGACATGTTTATAACACTCTCTCTCCATCTTACTTTGGTATAAATTTGATCAACTAACAATTTTTTAATTATTTTTGGATCTTTTTCGGGCAATGCTGTTACGTTGCTTATAATATTTAAATCTAATTCTCCAAAATTTATTGGCTCAATTTTTGATTTCATTTTATCTGCAGCGCCTTTCATTAAAGAACAATGAAATGGTGCGCTTACTGGAAGTAAAATAGCTTTTTTTTTATTATCTTTTAAAATTTTTTGTAAACTGAGAATTGATACTTTGTCACCACTAATAATTGTTTGTCCATCAGAATTATCATTCGCTATCTCGCATACTCCAATATTTTTAACCTGAGATATAAATTGATTTATTTCTTCAATTTTAGATCCAAGGATTGCAATCATTGCTCCTTTGCCAAGAGGAACAGCTTCTTGCATTGCTTTACCTCTTTCATGAAGTAAATATAGTGCATCTTTAAATTTTAATGATCCAGAACAAACTAGGGCGCTATACTCACCAAGTGAGTGTCCAGCGTAATACTTAAAATCACTTTGTTTTAAACCAAAATCACTTTTTAAGATGCTGAATATAGCCCAGCTAACCACTAGAATCGCAGGTTGGGTATTTTGAGTTAATTTTAGTTCGTCTTCAGGGCCTTCTAAAATAACTTTGGATATCTTAAAATTTAAACTATCATCAGCTTCATCAAAGATTTTTTTGACAGCTTCGAAATTATTATAAAATTCTAAAGCCATACCTACTGTTTGAGAACCCTGACCTGGAAATAATAAAGCTTTCATTTATAAATTATTTGAATCCATATTTTTTTAAAGAATTTATAGAAATACATATCAAAGATTTTAAATTTTTAAAAAGATTTAAGTTATTATGATTTTTATTTATATACCAAAGCCAATATAGATTTTTTAACTTATTACTAGTTAATGAACCCTTAGAAATTCTATAAAAAGTGCTATTTTCATCAAATCTAATAGCAACATTATTGTTTTTTAATATTTTACATTTAAATGGAAAATCTTCTAAAGTTCCTACTTTAGGAAATTTTATTACTCCAACTAATTTTCTCAACAAAATCATAGAGCTTGTTCCTATTGAGCTATTGTTAATAAATTGTTCGTATCTAAAAGATTGTGGTGAATTTATTTTTTTTTTATAAATCCTTTCATTTTTATGGTCTAAAAATGGAGTATAATCAGTATAAGTAAAACTATAATTGTTTTTTTCCATAAAATTAACTTGATTTAGTAACTTATTTTTAGACCAAAAATCATCTGCATCAATAAATGAAATGTATTTAGAATTTGATATTCTTATTCCTAAATTTCTAGCAAAAGCTACACCCATATTTTTTTTTAAATAAATAACTGTTACTTTTTTATTTGAAGAATATTTTTCTATTATTTTTTTTGAATTATCTGTTGAACAATTATCAATTATAAACAACTTCCAATCACTGTAAGTTTGTTTAATGACAGAATCAATTGTCTCAGCTAAATATATTCCCTTGTTATAACTGGGTAAAATAATATCAACCGTATTATTATTCATGTCTTTTTAAAAAATAGAGAATTCTACTTTAAATTAGCCCTTCTCATATATTCACTGATTTGATCATTAGTTACTTTTGATGGATTTTTCTTGTTTTTAATAACATCATAATACCATTGAATAGTTTTTTTTATACCATTTTTAGTATTGTAAGTTGACTTCCATTTTAAAATTTTTTTTGCTTTTCCTATATCTAATCTTAGGCTTTTTTGTTCCTTGAATTTTATTTTTTTTTTAATTTTAAATTTTCCTTTTCCCCAAGAATTTATTATTAATTTAACTACTTGAATTACTGTAATTTTAGCATTTGAGTCAGGGCCAAAATTCCAATCGCCTGCAAATCTTTTTGGGTTTTTAATTTGCCTTTTTGCAAGTATTAAATACCCTTTTAATGGTTCTAAAACAAATTGCCAAGGTCTAATGAATTTAGGATTTCGAATAATAACAGTTTTATCAGATCTTATTGATTTTATGCAATCTGGTACTAATCTATTTTCTGACCAGTCTCCTCCTCCAATAACATTGCCAGCTCGAACGCTCGATATATAACAGTTTTTTTTTATCTTTTTAAAAATTTCTCTGTAAGATTTAATAATTAATTCAGCGGATGCTTTTGATAGACTGTAAGGATCTTGTCCTCCAAGTCTATCTGTTTCTTTAAATTTTTTGTTATTTTCTGAACCTTCATAAACTTTATCAGTAGTAACACAGATAATTGACTTAACATTTTTGCAATTTTTTGATGCTTCAAGAACATTAAGTGTTCCTTTAAAGTTAACATCAAATGTATACATTGGTCTTATAAAAGAATCATAGACTAATGGTTGAGCAGCTAAATGAAAAATAATCTCAGGTTTTTTTTCTTTTATAAATGTATTTACTTTTTTAAAATCCCTGATATCAAATAATTTAAGATTAATTTTTTTTTCTAAATTTAAACCATAAAATAAATTATTATTATTATTGGGATTATAGCCAGCACCATAAACTTTTGCACCCAATTTTATAAGCCAACTACAGAGCCAAGAACCTTTAAATCCAGTTGCTCCAGTAACAAAAATTTTTTTGTTTCTATAAAAATTTGTTAACTTTTCCATGGAGCTTTATTGTTTTTTAAAATATTAGTTAAATATTTTTTGTCCCTCATTGTATCCATGCATTGCCAGAACCCCTTATGTCTAAATGCCATCAATTCACCTTTTTTTGATAAATTTTCTAGCGGACTTTTCTCTAAAATTGTTTTGTGATTTTTGATAAATTTAAATATTTTTGTATTAAAAACAAAAAAACCTCCATTTATCCAGCTTTGGGTAACTATTGGTTTTTCTTCAAATTTTTTAACTTTGGAGCCCTTAAGTGATAATTCACCGTATCTTGCAGGAGGACGGACTGCAGTAATTGTTGCAATTTTTCCATGAGATAAATGGTATTTGTATAAACTTTTTAAATTTTGATTGCTTAAACCATCACCATAAGTCAGCATAAAATTTTCATCTTTATTAAAAAATTTTCGTAGCTTTAATAATCTTCCTCCTGTCATAGTTTTTTTTCCAGTGTCTACCGTTGTTACAAATATTTTCTTTGAATTTTTTTTTCTAAAATAATTTTTAATTATTTCACCTTTGTAGCCAGTAGCTAGTAAAAAATTTTTAAATCCATGCTTTTGATATATGTCCAATATATGTGATAAAATTGGTCTGTCTCCTATTTTTATCATAGGTTTGGGTTTTGTTTTTGTTTCTTCAAATATTCTAGTACCTAACCCTCCACATAAAATTACAGTTTTGACTTTACTAATGTTCTTAATTTTTGACATCTGGAAACCTTAATCTAGAAACGATAAAGCTTTTATTCATAAACAATTTTTACAATATATTATTACTATTGAAATGAGTCTTGTATAATAGTATAAAACCGTTCTTTAAATATAAATAAAATAAGCAGGTATTGATAGCAAAAATGAGTTTTTACGAACACACTTTGGTTGCAAAACAAGATCTTTCTTCGGCTGAAATTGACAAGGTTCAAGCCAAATATAACGACATTATTAACGGTTCATCTGGTAAAGTTGTTAAGATTGAAAAGTGGGGTTTTTTAAATTTTGCAAGAAAAATTAACAACTATCACAAAGGCTTTTACATACATTATAAATTTGAAGGAAACAGTAAAACGATAGATGAAATCAAAAAAAATATTACTATTGATAACTCTGTTCTTAGGCATTTAACAATAAAATACAAAAAATTAGATCTAAATACAGAGTATTTTAAAAAAGAAGACAGAGGCAATGAAAAGAAGAAATAAAAAATTTATCAAAAAAAATCAAAACCCTTTAAACAAACTAAGCTTGTTTCAAAGATCAGATTCAAAATTTTCTAGAAAATGCCCTCTCTCGGTAAAGAATGCTCCTGTGATAGACTATAAAAATGTTAAGCTTTTAAAAAAATATATTTCTGAAACATACAAGATTTTACCTTCACGAATTACATCGGTATCTCAAGGCAAGCAGAGAAAATTGAATAACGAAATAAAAAAAGCAAAAATCTTAGGTCTTATGTAATCATGCAGGTAATATTATTAGAAAATATAATTAAACTTGGAAAAATTGGAGATTTAGTTAAAGTTAAAAATGGATATGGAAGAAACTTTCTGCTTAAAAATGGAAAAGCTTTAAGAGCCAGCAAAGAAAATATAAGTTTGGTTAATAAACAAAAAGACGAATTAAATAAAAAGAATAATGAAATTAAATTAGAATTTGTAACAATTGCCAATAAAATCAAGAATAAAACTCTAAAATTCAAAAAAGAATCAAAAGATAATGGAGATTTGTATGGTTCAATAAAACCTAAAGAAGTCTCAAATGCGTTTATTAAAGATCTCAAAGTTGAAATAACACCTTCTCAGATTGATCTAAAACAAGAAATTAATAAAATTGGAAAATTTAAAATAAATATAAATCTTCATTCTGAAGTTTCAGCAAATGTAATGCTTAATGTTGAAAAAATAGACTCCGTTTAAAAACAGCCTTGAACCTTTAGTAGTATTTTTTCCACAGGTTGAAAAAAACGTGTGTAACTTTTGTCTATCTATTAAAAATTCTTTAATTAGTATCAGCCAGTGGAAAAAATTAAACTTAACATTAATAATTCAGAAGAAAAAAAGCTGCCTTCTAATCTTGAGGCAGAACAGGCTTTAATCGGATCAGTTTTAGTCAATAATGAAATAATTGATGATATATCAAGCATAGTAAGTTCTCATAAATTTTTTGATCCAGGTCACAGAAAAATCTATGAGGTAATTGAAAATTTAAACAATAAAGGAATGATAGCAAATCCTATTACTTTAAAAAATTACTTTGAAACAAATAATAATCTGACTGAGGTTGGAGGTGTTGATTATCTGGTTAAACTGACTAGATTTTCTTCATCCATAAAACAAACCATAGACTACGCTAAAATAATACATGAAATGTATATCAGAAGAGAACTGATAACAATTTCAGAAAGTGTCTCTGAAGAATCAAGAGATGACGATCTTAAAAAAACTGGAGAAAATATAATTGAAGATGCAGAAAAATCTTTGTTTGATTTAGCTGAACGAGGTAATTTTTCACAATCTTTTTTAAAATTTAACCAAGCGCTTGATCAAACAATTGAAATGGCAACACTTGCTAGACAAAATGATCAAGGTATTGTAGGCGTTCCTACGGGACTAACAGATTTAGATGAAAAATTAGGAGGATTACACAAATCTGATTTAGTAATAATTGCTGGAAGGCCTTCAATGGGTAAAACATCTTTGGCTACAAATATAGCTTATCATGCAGCAAAAAAGATTCACGAAAATAACGAAAAATCTTCTATAGCATTTTTTTCCCTTGAAATGTCTTCAGAACAGTTGTCGACTCGAATTTTATCAGAGCAGTCACGAATAAAATCTAATGATATTAGAAGGGGAAAAGCTACAGAAGAGGAGTTAAACAGGTATATTGAAACCTCTAGAGATATTTATGAATTACCCTTGTATATAGATGAAACACCTGCAATAGCAATTTCAACACTAAGTAATAGAGCAAGAAGAATTAAAAGACTTTTTGGATTGAACTTAATTATTGTTGATTATATTCAATTAATGAAAACAAGTTCAACAAGATATGATGGTAGAGTTCAGGAAATATCTGAAATAACACAAGGTTTAAAAGCGTTGGCAAAAGAACTTTCGGTTCCCGTTTTGGCATTGTCTCAATTATCTAGAGCTGTAGAACATAGAGATGACAAGATACCTCAATTATCCGATTTAAGAGAATCTGGATCTATAGAACAAGACGCTGATGTAGTTATGTTTGTTTATAGAGAAGAATACTACCTGGAAAAAAAACAACCCAAGTTAGGTTCTATTGAACATGCTGAATGGCAATCTAAAATGAATGATATCGCTGGCTTAGCTGATATTATAATTGGAAAACAAAGACATGGTCCAACTGGTAATGTGCATGTGGAATTTGAAGGCATGTATACTAAGTTCAAAGATCGAACAAAAAATTAGTTAGAATTTTATTCTTTAGTTATTTAAAATATAAGATATATCTGACTTATAGCAATGCTTTCTACCATTTATAAGAAAACAATAATTGACTACCCAAAAATAGCATTGGTTTTGATAGTATTGTTATTATCATTTTCTTTATATTTTTCTAAAAATTTTAAACTAGACGCTTCTTCAGATGCTTTGTTGCTGGAGGGCGATAAAGACTTAAAATATCTACGAGAAATAAATGAGAGATACGGATCTAAAGATCACTTGTTTTTAACTTATACGCCTGTTTCTAATTTTACCAACGAAGAAACTATTATCAATCTTCAATTTTTTAAATCAAAATTAGAAAAACTATCCTGGGTAGAGAAAGTAATTACTGTAATTGATGTTCCTTTACTTAAAAGCACAGATGAGCCTTTGATGGATAGGCTAAAAAATTATAAAACTCTATCTTATCCTGATATTGATAAAAAAAAAGGTTTTGAAGAAATTCTAAACAGTCCTATATATAAAAACTACGTAATTAGCAAAGATGGAAAAACCTCTGGTATTGTTGTTTATATTAAACAGGACAAAAAGCTTAATGAGTACATTAAAATTAAAAATGATTATTTTATTCGTTCTTTAGATAAAAGTTTAACCAGCAAAGAAAAAGGGAAATATAATTTGTTTTTAAAAGACTATGAAAATTATAGAAATTTACACAACCAAAAAAATCATCAAAATATAAAAGAGATTAGAGAAGTCATTAGCAAATATTCAGAAAACACTAAAATACATTTGGGTGGAATCCCTATGATCGCTGACGACATGATGACATACATAAAAAATGACATAGTTGTTTTTGGTATTGGAGTGTTTCTATTCATTGTAGCCACGCTTTGGCTAATATTTAGAAATATCAAGTGGGTAATTATGCCTCTTCTCGGCTGTTCTACTTCAGTAATTATTATGACTGGCTTGCTAGGATTAATAGGTTGGAAAGTTACCGTCATATCCTCAAATTTTATTGCGTTAATGCTTATACTTAACATGGCAATGAATATTCATGTCACTGTAAGATTTTTACAATTAAAAAAAGAGTTTAGCCATCTTGATAACAAAGAAGCCATCCTAGAGACTTGCAAAAAAATGTTTACGCCAATCCTTTATACGGTTTTAACAACAATATGTGCTTTTTTATCTTTAATTTTCAGTGGCATTAAGCCTATTATTGATTTTGGTTGGATGATGACATTGGGACTTACGGTTTCAATTATTGTTACCTTCTCTTTATTGCCTTCTTTATTGAGTATTTTTACTGCTAATGAAAATATAGAAGTTGAAGATTCAGAAAGATCTAAAATTACATCTGCCCTTGGCAATTTTTCTAAAGAAAACACAAATCTTATTTTTGGTATTACCGTTATAGTAATAATTTTAAGTATTTTTGGAATTTCCAAACTTGAGGTCGAGAATAGTTTTATAAATTATTTTGATAAAAAAACAGAAATCTATAAAGGAATGAAAAAAATAGACGATCAGTTAGGTGGAACTACTCCATTAGATATAATAATAAAATTCCCAATAAAAGAGGAAAAAAAATCAGAAGATGATGAGCTAGATTGGGATGAAGATGAAAAAAAAGAAGATGACTCAAGCTACTGGTTTACGAGAAATAAAATAGATAAAATAATAAGAGTACATGATTATCTGGACTCTTTGCCAGAAATTGGGAAAGTTTTATCGTTTGGTTCAATAATTAGAGTTGCTGAAGATCTTAACGGAAAGGAATTACAAAGTTTAGAGATAGCAGTTCTATACAGCAAAATACCAGATGAGATTAAAAGAGAAATTATTAATCCTTACATATCGGTAAAGAACAATGAAGCCAGAATTAACGTTAGAATAAAAGATTCTCTAAAGGATTTGAGACGAAATGACTTGATTAATAAAATTCAAACCGAATTAAATTCTAAATTAGGTATAAGCTCAGAAGAGTACAAATTGGCTGGAGTCTTAATTCTGTTTAATAACCTGCTCCAAAGTTTATTTAAATCTCAGATTCTTACTTTGGGCATTGTTATGTTGGGAATTTCAATCATGTTCTTTATCCTTTTTAGAAATTTTACACTATCAATTATAGGTGTTGTGCCAAACTTTATGGCAGCTTTCTTCATATTAGGAATTATAGGTTTAATAGGAATTCCATTAGACATGATGACAATCACAATAGCAGCGATTACTATTGGCATAGCTGTAGATAATAGCATCCATTACATATATAGGTTTAAAGAAGAGTTTGAGAAGATAAAAAATTACAAATTAACAGTTGATCGTTGTCACAATACAGTAGGCATTGCAATACTAAACACTTCTATAACAATCGTTTTTGGTTTTTCAATACTGGTCTTCTCAAATTTTATTCCAACAATATACTTTGGGGTTTTTACTGGAATTGCAATGTTGCTTGCTCTAATTTCTGTATTAACTCTTCTCCCAAAACTAATTTTAATACTTAAGCCTTTTGGAAATGGATAGCGTATTAGAATTCATAAGAGAGATATCATTATTTGATTCTGCCTTTGTGTTCATAATGATATACAGTGTCATACAATGTTTTTTAAAGGGGTTTTCTTTAAGCTTCATCTCATTTTTAAAATGGGTTTTGTCTTTAGTGATAACAATAATATTAGTTCCTAAACTTCAACCTTGGGTTAGCGAATATATTGAATCGCCATTTATTAATAATGTCGGCTTAGGTGTTTTTGTATTTATTGTTTGTTTGTTTATTTTGGTAATTATGGGAAGATCATTAAGTAAAGCTTTCACATGGACCGGCTTGGGATCTGTTGATAAAACTTTTGGTTTATTGTTTGGTTTATTCAAAGGCTATGTAGTTTCTGTGTGTATCTTTTCTATTTTAAATTGGTTTTATCCATATCAAAATTGGGGTATATCAACTGAAGATGCTTTCTCTTTTGGTTTTATAAAAAAAGGCAGTGAAATGTTAATTGAAGAGTTTCCTAATAATAAAGATTTTATTGACACAAAAGAAAAAATTGAAAAAATTTAAATTAGATAAATTAAGAGAAGAATGCGGTGTGTTTGGGGTGTCAAGTCATCCTGACGCTTCTGCTTTAGTTGCTCTAGGATTGCACGCGTTGCAACATCGTGGTCAAGAAGGTTGTGGCATAGTCTCTTTTGATGGAAAAACCTTTCATTCTGAAAAAAGACAAGGTTTGGTTGGAGACCATTTTAATAAAGGAGACGCTATAAAAAAACTACCAGGAAATTCTGCTATAGGGCATAACCGTTATTCTACAACTGGAGAAACATCTTTAAGAAATATACAGCCATTTTTTGCAGATTTATTTGGTGGCGGTCTAAGCATATCTCATAATGGAAATTTAACTAATGCTATTTCGTTAAGAGAAGAGTTGGTTAAAGAAGGAGCTATATTTAGAACTACAAGCGATACAGAAACAATCGTCCAATTAATTGCAAAATCAAAAAGACAAAAAATTATTGATAAGATAATTGATACGCTTTTTCAAATTCAGGGAGGTTATTCTCTAGTTATAATGACAAATAAAAAAATGATTGGCGTTAGAGATCCTTTTGGTATCAGACCTTTAGTAATTGGAAAGCTTAAAGAATCTTATATTTTTTCATCAGAAACTTGTGCCCTGGATCTAGTTGGCGCTAAATACATTAGAGATGTCAAAAATGGTGAGATAGTATTAATTGAAAATGAAAAATTAAGTAGTATAAATCCTTTTCCAAAACAAAAGGCAAGGCCGTGTGTATTTGAGTATATATACTTTGCCAGACCAGACAGTATAATTAATAATAAATGTGCATATGAATACAGAAAAAATTTAGGAGAAGAATTAGCAAAAGAGTCTGATATTAATGCTGACTTTGTTGTTCCAGTTCCAGATTCAGGTGTGCCTGCTGCAATGGGATATGCACACCAAACTAAGAAAAAATTTGAATTAGGCTTAATAAGAAATCATTATGTCGGCAGAACTTTTATAGAACCTTCTCAAAATATTAGAAGTTTAGGTGTAAAACTAAAATTAAATCCAACAAAAACTATGTTGAAAGATAAGTCTGTAATTTTAATAGACGACTCTCTAGTAAGAGGAACGACATGTCATAAAATTGTTAAAATGCTTTACGATGCTGGCGCAAAAGAAGTGCATGTTAGAATAGCATCGCCGAAAATTATATATCCAGATTTTTACGGTGTTGATATGCCAACAAAAAAAGAACTTTTGGCACATAACAAAAATAACGAAGAAATGTGCAGTCATATAAATGCTAAATCTTTGAAATTTTTAAGTCTTCAAGGATTGTACAAAGCTCTTGGTTATGAAAAAAGAAATAATGCTTATCCTCAGTTGAGTGATCACTACTTTACAGGAGACTATCCCGTCAAGCCATCAGATATTTTAAGGGAAGGTAAGATAACGCAGCTATCTTTGCTGAGCAGTAAATCAAACAGCTAATTATTTATATTTAAATAATCTATAATTATTATCAAAAAGATACATGTGGCCATCTACAAAAGTAGGCTTGCCTCTCAAACCAGATTTTAAAACCTTATTTATAGAGATAATTTTACCATTTCTATAATCAAATGACAGTAGATACCCTTCTAGAGAAAATAAAAATATTTTACTATTTGCTATAACTAAATTTGATATCTTCTTAATTTTATTAGAAAATTTTTTTTTATCTAAAGCTCTAATTTGATTAAATATATTTTTAGACCAAATAATTTCACCAGTATTAGAATCTAAGCAAATTAATAGATTGTTTCTAGTAAATAAAAATATATTGTCTTTAGTTAGAACTCCTTTGATATTAGTAGATATATTTTTTTTCCAGATTAACGAGCCTGATAATACATCATAACTAAATATAAAATTTCCATTAGAAACTATTACTTTGTTATCTTTTAAGATCAATGGTGAACCCAAAAACAAAGAAGAATCTGTATTGGAATTTTTTATTTTAATATTTGAAAACCAATTAATTCCTTGGTTTAAATAATTGATTGAATATAACTCTCCACTAGTATTTAAAAAAAAAATATTACTATTTTTTTTATCTATAACAATATTGTTTGTAAAATCAGATTTTAAATTAGTCAAACTAGTAGAAAATTCCCATATTTTCTCACCATTAGAAGACTTTAAAGAATAAATTCTATTATCTTGATCTGCTAAAAATATTTTTTCATTAACTACTTTAATATTTGACCTAAATGGAATACCGAAATGCTTTGCCCAAAGTAATTTACCTGAACTAATATTAATAGCATAAATATAACCTAGATTGTCTGAAGCATAAATATTTCCCTTGTTGATTGTAATGCTAATTTCTTTTTTATATTTTTTAAATTTTTTTTTATAAAAATTATACTCAAATATTTTTTTTTTTTGAATCAATGAATATATGTACACTGTCCCCTTGTTATCAGAAGAAATTATATTGTTATCGTAAAATAAAATATTTGGATTGCCAAAATTTCTAGATAACTTAGAACTTTTAAAAACTAAATATTTTTCATTTGCATAATAAATATTTGGAGCATTATTTGTTAAATTGAAATAACTATCTGTCCAAAATTTAGTTTTTAAAGGTGAATTAATTTGAATTTTTGTTTTAAAATTAACATCTTTTTCTTCTTCAAAAATTCTATTCTCTAAAAAAACATCTTTTAGTTTAGTGTGTTTTTTTTCTTGCCTTTCTTTAATTTTTTTTAAATTAGAAGCATCTTTCCAAAGACCTGTTTTGTTGTCAAAAGAACAGCTATGAAAAGCTAAAGTTAAAATTAGAAAACTGATTAGCCTCTTCATTAAAATTTATTTGCTATCTTTGTTGTTTATTAGTTTCTTGTATTGATCGGCTTTAGAAAAAGACCCTTTGCTTGAAAAATAATCAATAAGTATATTTATTGCATTAGAACGCCAGACGGAATTTGAATTTATAATTGGATTTAGTTCTTTTAATATTTCTTGTTCTCCGTAATGATTTGATAAAAATAGAGCTTTTTTAATTTTTATTAAGTTGATGCTTTCTTTATCAAGTTTTTTGATTGATATAACTTTGTCAAATAATTTAAGAATTGATTCTTGATCTTTCTCTAGTTCAAAATCTAGAATTAAATATAATGACAGAGGAGAATAAAATTTATGCTTCTTATCTATTATTCTCTCTAAAATAATAAAGCTTTCTTGTTTTTTTTCATTTTTAATTAAAATTTTTGCATTATTAAATTCTTTAGATATAAAAATATCTTCTTTGGTTTTTCTATTTTCGAGAAAAGCTAAAACAATAAAAATAATTAAGATGATTAAAAATGCTGAAGCAAGCAATTTGGAATTCTCTTTAATCTTAGAGATAAACAATTTGAGTTTATCTTTTTTTTCTAATGTTTCATCGCTCATAATAGTTAATAGCTAATAGCTATTAAAATTTATTTAATTATTCAAGTTCAATCGTACTTGGTGGCTTTGATGTTATGTCATAGACCACTCTGTTAACACCAATTACTCCGTTTACAATCTTATTTGATATTTTGTCCAGAAATTCTTTTGGAAAATTAAAATAATCGGCAGTCATACCATCTTCTGATTTTACAGCTCTTATCAAACAAATATATTCATAAGTTCTTGAGTCTCCCATAACCCCTACAGTTTTTACTGGTAATAATGCTGTGTAAGCCTGCCAAATTTTTTCATATAAACTATCCTTAATTAATTCGTTTATAAAAATATGATCAATCTCTTGTAAAATTTTAATTTTTTCTGGTGTTATCTTTCCAATTATACGAATTGCTAATCCAGGGCCAGGGAAAGGATGTTTGTTTATTATTTCTTTGGAGAGACCTATTGATTTTCCTAGCTGTCTCACTTCATCTTTAAAAAATTCTTTTAATGGCTCAATAAGTTTAAGATTCATTCTTTTAGGTAAACCTCCCACATTATGATGAGATTTAATCTTTGATGTCTTGCTCCCAGTTGCAGATCTACTTTCAATAATATCTGGATACAAAGTGCCTTGGGCTAAATATTTTACATTTTTAATTTTTTTTGATTCTTTTTCAAAAATTTTAATAAATAAATTTCCAATTATTTTTCTCTTTTTTTCAGGGTTGGTAATATTTTTCAATTTCTTAAAATACATCTTAGAAGCATCAATTAATTTTACATTTAATTTATGTTTTTTTTTAAATAAACGGTAAGTGTATTTAAATTCATTCTTTCTCATTAAACCTGTATCAACCATAATACATATAAGATTCTTTTTAATTGCTTTATTTGCCAAAAGAGCCACAACACTACTGTCTACGCCGCCAGATAAAGCACAAACAACCTTG
>Ga0315334_10000558_pt1 | contig 22740 bp, 22 predicted proteins | sample M150034915metaG_FD_205555 | JGI IMG/M metagenome (GOLD analysis project Ga0315334, IMG submission 205555) | Ammonia-oxidizing marine archaeal communities from Monterey Bay, California, United States - M1 500m 34915 | ecosystem: Environmental > Aquatic > Marine > Intertidal zone | place: USA... | reverse complement strand
GCCACGCTGCAGTCGCGTTAATAGTCATGGACGTGTTCATCTGCCCGACCGGGATTTCGTTGAGCAGGGTGTTCATTTGACCAAGGTGGTAGACGGGAACTCCGACTTTTCCCACTTCGCCGCTAGCGAGGGGATGATCTGGGTCGTAGCCAGTTTGAGTGGGCAAATCGAACGCTATGGATAACCCCGTTTGACCCTTCCCCAAATTGTTTCGGTACAACTCATTAGAAGCTTGGGCGGTGCTATGGCCCGAATAGGTGCGCATAACCCACGGATGATCTCGTCGTGATTCGGATGCCTCGTCCACGCGAACTCCTTGCCTTAGCGATTGGGCATAGGGACGTCTCGGTTAGCTCTCAATCGTCGAGCAAAGCGAAATTCATCGGCCGAGACCAAATTTCGGCCAAGGGTCGGTCGACTGCTTCACCTAATAGTTCCAGGTAGGCATCGCGGTTGATCTCCACGGCTCCCAAACTCTCTAAATGTGGAGTGTTCCATTGCACATCAATCAAAGCTCCACCTGTCACTTTCATGGCGTCAACCAATGCGACCAACGCCACCTTTGACGCGTTGGGGGCTGAATGAAACATTGATTCGCCGGCAAAGAAAGAACCTATGGCCACTCCATATAGCCCGCCCACGAGTTCACCGTCGCTCCAGGCTTCGACGCTGTGCGCCCAGCCCATTCGGTGAAGTTCAAGGTACGCCTCGCGAACGTTCGCGTCGATCCATCCGTGAGGACGGACTGGGCTTGCGCAAGCATCGATGACTTGGTCGAAAGCATGGTCGACGCGGATATCGAAATCTCGACATGCTCTACGAAGCGACCTTCCCACCCGTAGATAGGAAAGTGGAAGAACCCCACGAGGATCTGGGGACCACCAACCAATGGTGTCACCCAAGGGCATAGGGAAAAGGCCTGAGCTGTAGGCAGATAACAAAGTTCCCGGTTCCAGGTCCGCACCCGCCCCCACCAATCCATTTTCATCAGCGGTATGGGCCGGTGGAAATGTCCAACGGCTCGGTTGTGGCTCAGCTGGCCCAGTCAAAGTATCCCCACGCATACCGGTGAGCATACGCATGTCCTGAGCAGGAGCCCAAAGAGGAATGCCTAATCAGTCAAATCCTTGTAACTATCAGTTTGAAAAGAAGTTGCTTTAGACACCGTTACTGAGGTCACTGAGACGGGATCGATGGGAAGGTCGGAGGAGTCGGTTTCGACCCTTTGAATAGCTAACGCCACGTCGAGTCCCTCGACGACGTGACCCATTAGTGAATAGTTCGGGTCCAACGCAGCCCCAAGGGGCCCGGTAATCACAAAAAATTGAGAACCATTGGTGTTGGGCGCTCCCTGGTTGGCCATCGCCACTGAGCCAACTAGATAGCCTTTCTCCGGTCCGTATGCGCCTGTGAATTTGTAGCCAGGTCCACCGTGCCCGTTCATGCCTTGAACGTCTCCGCCTTGAATCACAAATTCCGGGATAACACGATGAAAGATCGTTTGGTCGTAGGCGTGGTGCCGGGCGAGAAATATGAAGTTGTTTACGCTTCGGCTATCCAGTGTCGGATCGAGGACCGCTACGAACGTTCCAAGATTTGTTGAAAATTCGGCGGCATACAACTGACCAGTATCAATACAAATTTTCGGTGGCGTAGCGAACTGAGTTTTCTGCCCTGAGGACCCATCGGGTGCTGGACATCCTTCGATCCCAAGTGTTTTCGCGCCAGCAGAAGTCTCTTCCGTCGGTTGAGGATCAGATTGGCTGTCGCCGCCCGTCAAGCTCCACAGAAAGGCCACCAGGAATACTGCTCCGGCGATAGCGACCCAGCGGACGATGACCTTGTTTCGCTTGGTGTTCTTGTCTGCACGTTCTGAGGCGCTGGCCTGTGCGTCGCGTCTAGCTCGTTGTCGTTCACGTTTGTTGGTGCTCATAACCTGACTTGTTGGTCTGCTTGGAAGAACGTTCAGGACTCAAGGTAGCAACGCTGTCTCTGTAAACCCATCTACGGACGAGGTAAATCACTTAGGGCATACGACAGGTGCAGAGGTACCCTCGAATCTTGTGGCACTTGTCGTTCAAAAGTTTGGTGGTACTTCGGTTGCCGATGCGGATCGCATGCGCGAGGTGGCTGACCACGTCAAACGCACCCGCAGCCGAGGCGACGACGTCGTTTTAGTTGTGAGCGCTATGGGTAAAGAGACAGACGAACTCCTTCGGTTGGCTGACGAGGTCAACAACGAGCCTCCTGGTCGTGAATTGGACATGTTGATTACCGCTGGGGAGCGAAAATCTATTGCTTTGATGTGTATGGCCTTGCATGCCGCGGGCGTTCCCGCCGATTCCTTCACGGGAAGTCAGGCGGGATTTGAGACTGACAACAATTATCGAAACGCGAAGATTCTGTCTGTGGATCCACATCGGGTCCGCGATTCAGTAGATAAAGGCCGCGTCGCGGTGGTGGCAGGCGCGCAAGGAATGTCGACCGATAACAACGTCACCTTCCTAGGCCGCGGCGGTTCAGACACAACAGCCGTCGCTCTTGCACATGGGTTGGGTGCTGATGCTTGTGAGTTATACACCGATGTTTCTGGTGTGTTCACTACAGACCCTCGAGTATGCCCCTCCGCAAAACGAATGGAATCTATTTCGTTCGATGAATTGCTTGAAATGACCGCTGTCGGTTGCCCTAAACCGGCAATGCGTTCGGTAGAAGTGGCCCGAGCCTTCGGTGTCCCACTCCACGTGCGGTCAGCATTTACCTGGGAACCAGGGACGTGGGTACTTGAGGAGGACCCTGACATGGAGAGAGCGATTATCAAAGGGGTTATCCCCGATACCAGTCAGGCCAAAATCACCCTGAGCGGTGTCCGAGACGAACCTGGTCTCGCGGCCAAAGTTTTCCGCACTTTGGCTAACGCTTCGGTGAACGTTGACATGATTGTGCAAAACGTCAGCGAAAGTGATCGCACCGACATTTCGTTTACTGTGCCCCTGGAAGACCTTGAAGTAGCAACAACCACATGTGAAAGCCTCGCAGATAGTTTGGGTTTCGCAGGTGTCACCGCGGACGCAAATCTGGGTCGCGTATCAGTCATCGGAGCTGGAATGGCGTCGAACCCGGGTGTGGCCGCAACTATGTTTGAAACGCTCGCTGATAACAACGTCAACATTGAAATGATCGCCACCTCACCGATTCGAATTAGCTGTGTCGTAGCCGAACAAGATGTTGATCGGGCAACTGCTGCGTTACACACTGCTTACGGGTTGGATTAAGGCGAATCGTTAACCACTGCGTCGTGCGACCCGACCATCGGTAACCTCGGAAGTCATGCGCGTAGGAATCGTTGGGGCCACAGGCCAAGTTGGTGGAGTCATGCAGCGCATACTTCTGCAACGCTCCTTCCCGATTGAGGAACTGCGCCTTTTTGCTTCCCCCCGATCCGCCGGTAAGCGCCTCGAATGGCGCAACACAAAAATTGTTGTGGAAGACGCGAGCACAGCGAACTACAGCGGCCTCGACATCGCCCTGTTCTCCGCTGGTAAGACGACTTCACTTGCACTTGCCGAAAAAGTTGCCTCAGAAGGCGTTTTGGTAATCGATAATTCATCCGCTTGGCGTATGGACCCTGACGTCCCGCTCGTTGTGCCTGAAGTTAATGCTGACGCTGTTACCACCACACCCAAAGGCATCATCGCCAACCCGAACTGCACGACGATGGCAGCTATGCCGGTTTTGGCTCCGTTGCATGCAGAAGCTGGCCTCACAGCAATGGTTGTTTCGACGTATCAGGCAGTATCAGGGGCTGGTCTAGCCGGTGTAGCGGAACTCGGTGATCAGCTCCGCGCAACTCTCGACAATGCAGAAAATCTTACGTTTGACGGATCAGCTGTTGATCATCCAGCTCCGTCATCGTTTGCGCAACCTATTGCCCACAACGTGCTTGCGCACGCGGGGAATTTTGTAATGGACGACAGTGGTGAGACTGACGAAGAACAGAAACTTCGTAACGAAAGCCGAAAAATTTTAGGAATCCCCGAACTGGATGTTTCTGGGACGTGCGTTCGGGTACCTGTTTTCACGGGGCATTCGTTAGCTATCAACCTGCGGTTTAGCTCTGAACTGACGCCTGAACGTGCAACCGAAATTCTTCAGGTTGCGGAGGGGGTCGTAGTTTCAGAGGTCCCCACTCCGCTCGTCGCGACAGGTCAAGACCCCTCCTACGTTGGACGGATACGTCGCGACTCGACGGTTGAGCATGGCCTGGCCTTGTTTGTTGTTGGAGACAACTTACGAAAGGGTGCGGCGCTTAACGCAGTTCAGATTGCTGAGACCGTCCGCGATCGAGTGTTCTCTTAATCGTCAAGCGGATGGTCAGTTGACCGTCACACCATCAACGACGATGGGTTGATGGTCGGACAGGCCTGCGTGTTCACCATCCCAGATCGGTTCTACAAAGGCAGTGACACCATCTAGTAGCCGTTTGGGAAGGAAAACGAAATCGCAGTTGTATTGGTATTCGGTTTTCCCCGGTCCAATCCACCGCAGCGTCCGATCCGGTTCGTCACCGTGTTCGACCCCAAGAGTGTGGTGATAGGCCGACAGCATGCCGATCGATTCGAGACGGTTAAGGTTCAGGCGATGAGGGGCCGATGACGGCCCTTGCATCGAAGTGTTGAAGTCCCCAGCGATGACTGTGTTGCCAGCCCCGAGAGGGCCGTGCCACGTGTCGATTAGTTCTGCGACTTGGGCGGCGTAGGAAAGGTCGCTGACATCTTTGTGGACGACTGTCCAGACGGCGAGCACGTCAAAAATCGGTAGCGCGTTGTAGGAGACGCGGACTGGCAGCACCCAAGGCCGTTGTGGCCCATCATCAATGGTTTCAACGGTCCACCCGTTGAAACCCAATACGCCGACACCCTTCTTGGGGTTGTGGCCCTTCCACGCGAATGAGAACTGGTGGTCGACCTGACTCGGAAGGTCCTGCGCGCATTCTGGTACGACAGCGACATCTGCTCGGAGGTGTTCAAGCAACCACAGTTTTCGGTGGAGCGCCATGCGACAGTTCCATGCGACGAGTCGCATCAAAACGCCTTAGAGCCGGTCGATGGACATGTCAGGACAGTGACAGGGCTGGTTGTGACATCGAGGACAGCCATTGGCGTAGCGCGAGACAGCTTCCTCAAGCGACAAATCCAACTGTGCCGCGAGTGAAGCCACCCACGCCAGAACATCGCCAAGTTCGTGGAGTTGCTGTTCGGGAGTGCCTTTGCGGACCGCTTGGGCAAGTTCGCCTAGTTCTTCAGTCAGCCAAGCAACGGTGGCTGCAAGGCCGCGTTCGCTGTCGCGAAGCCCGTAGGTCTTTTCCATAAGATCCTGGAGTTCGGATAACTGCACGACACGACGTTATGCCCCGAAGCTCGTGTTAACAGGCATTCAACCTTCAGGCGTGAAACAGTGGGAGAGTGACGCCGAATAGCTGTCCTCTTTATTTGAACCGAATTGTTGGGTGTGACATTCGATGAAACAAACTCTCACTACCATTGTCGTACTGCTTCTTGCTGTTGCTTGCACTGTGGTGATTGTCATCGGGATATCTGGCACAGAAAAGAACAATGCGGGAGAGGAAATAGCGCAACCAATATCTACTCGCATCGTCGGAGCATCAAGCGCCGCCGCGCAAACAGCCGACAAAGCGGTCGAATTCGTCCACGATGGCCCCTCTCAAAGACTCAATAATGCAGCGACGGGAGTCGTTACATGGCTTCCGAAACCAGGTGACATAGTTGAATTCGGCACTGTCCTCTACGCAGTCGACCAGCGACCCGTTGTCTTAATGAAGGGTTCCCTGCCGATGCATCGAGAGATTGCATACAAAATTTCCGACGGTCCCGATGTAGCGCAACTTGAACGCAACCTAGTGAATTTCGGTTTTGTTCTCGACGAAGCCGTTACGGCAGATCCGACTGACCTCACTGTCGATCAACATGTCACTCCGTTGACGGTGTCAGCAATACGGGCATGGCAGTTATCGATCGGGTTGACGTCGACGGGAATTGTTCGACACAGCGACGTGATATTTCGACCGGAACCGGTCCAAATATCAGTCTTGAACGCCGCGGTTGGCGACAGTGTCGATGGCGGCAGTGTTCTTTCGGTCGTCCTTAACCCGTAAAGGTAAGGGCGCACCTTTCACAAAGAGGAGCTAGTTTCAGGCCATGGAAAGAGCGGCTGTAGAGACCCGTTTGAGCTCCGAAGTTCAAGAACTCGGCTTAGAAGATTTCGTCCTCCAGCTAGAAGTTGATGGGCTGTGTGTGGTGCCGCCCGAGAAAACTGGTGTGCAACCAGAGACAATAAAAGCTATTCGCGATCAGCTTCTGGTTGAAGCCGAACAAATTGTCGGATGTGGATTCCAGTTGGACACAGGTCCAGATACGCCGCTCACTATGAGCGCCGATGAAAACGTCTTCGCCCGATTCAGTGGAGATAGCGGAGAACCAACTCAATTTCTTGTCCAGCAACTCTGTGCCCGCGATCGTTTATTCCGCGACCTTGCCGTCAACCCCATCGGATTGGCGCTGATTCGTCACATGATCGGAAACAATGCCACGCGTTTCAGCAGTCACAACGCTTTCATCAAATGGCAAGGCGAGTTCGGTTACGGACGCAACCTTGGATTGCATTGTGACCAAATGGCGGTGCCTCGACCGTGGGGACGCAATGCTCTCACTGCGAACACCAACTGGTGTCTAACCGATTACACCCAAGAAGATGGAGCTATGGCTTACGTGCCGGGGTCACACCGGCGTATGGAACCCCCGCGTTTTCCTGAAGCAGTTGAACTAGCAGTCCCCATAGAAGCCCCGGCTGGGTCACTGATCGTGTTTCATGGAGCGACTTGGCATGGGGCTTTTCCGCGGATGACTCCGGGTATGCGTCTATCCATCGCTAACTATTTCCGCCATTACATGATCCTCCCGCAGGACGATATTAAAAACCTCTTCCCGCAGGAACTTGCCGATGACTGTTCCGATCCGAAGATGTTCAGAATGCTCGCAGGATTCGTAGACGAATTTCCTTATACGCAACAAACAGAAAGAATTCCTCGGTTCGTTTCTTGACGGGTAGGTGGATCTATACCGACGCGTCGGCGTTGATCACTATCTTCCCAAAGAATCTGCGTTCCTCAAGCGCCTGATGTGCGGCGACACCGTTCTCCAATGCGACTCGAGAGTCAATGACGGGTGAGAATTCACCCGTTCTGGTCAGCTCAAGTAACTGGTCAAGGTCGCTTCGTTTCCACCCATTCGAGCCTCGTATGTCCATCTCAGCGGTCCAAATGAACCGTAGGTCCGTCGGAGGGTCAAACCCAGCTGTGGCACCGCAGGTCAAGAGTCGACCGCCGAGCTTCACACATCTGAGAGATGATGCCCAGGTGTCGCCGCCGGTGAAATTCACAACGACGTCGTAGCCGCCGCCACCAAAGAGGCTGCCCGTGTGTTCGCGGCAATATTTCACAAAGTCAGTGGTGCTGTAATTAATGGTTTCGTCGGCGCCCAAAGATCGGAGTTGTTCACACTTCTCATCAGTCCCTGCAGCCGCAATCACGAAAGCGCCCCGCATCTTGGCCAGTAGCAAGGCGCTGGTTCCGACGCCGCCGCTGGCCCCCAGGATTAACACCGAATCACCCGCATTGACTTCTCCGCGAGTCAACATCATCCGGTGGGCCGTGCCGTAGGCGACAGGTAAACACGAAGCGTCGTCGAAAGAGACGTCATCTGGAAGTGCGATTAGTTGTTCCGCTCGGACAACCACAAATTCGGCGTACGCCCCCCACAAGGTATCTCCGATCATCCACATCTTTCCGTCGTGGTAAGTGACCGGATCCACCAAGATTCGATCCCCGCGGTTCCAGTTGCGCACATCGTCTCCGACTTCAGCAACGACACCCGCGCAGTCGCATCCTGGGATCCCCGGAAGAGGAACTTTTATGCCGGGCATGCCCTGACGAGTAAACACATCGTGATAATTCAACGAACAAGAGCGAACAGCGACCCTAACCTGATCGGGTTGCAACTCGGGTTCCTCGATATCTCGGTACTTCAAGACGTCAATTGGTCCATGTTCGTTGAAGACGATCGCTTTCATGTGGTGTGTCCTTGTGTCAGTAATAGTTCTCGAGCTCGTTCAACAAGACCACCACGATCCACTTTGGCTGTGGAAGCAAGCGGGATCTCTTCGACGAACCAAATATGTCGGGGGTGCGCGTATGCAGGACCGTTTTCGAGTGCGAATTGCTTGAGCTCCTCAACACCCATTTGTGCTCCGGGTTCAATTCGAACAAATGCAGCAGGTAACTGACCCTTCAGATCATCAGCCACCGGTACGACTACTGCCTGATGAACGGCCGGATGCTGTTCCAACATTTGTTCCACTGAGTCTGGGTAAATGTTTTCCCCCGCGCAAACGAACATGTCATCAACCCGACCGACGAAGAAATACCAACCGTCAGCATCTCGGCTCATTAAATCGCCTGTGTGGTACCACCCATCGGTGAGCTTGTCGGCGTTGACGGCAGGAAGATCGTGGTAGCCGGTCATTACTCCCTTAGAGCGAACCCATAGTTCACCATGGTTTGATTCGGCACCGTTCTCGGGGTCGACAAGCTTGAGTTCTACTTTGGGGTGCTGGTAGCCGAGGGTAATTTTGGGTCTAGGGAGACCATCGGGGTGAGGACCAAACTCCAAGACCGCTTCAGTAGTTCCGTAACCATTGGTTACAAAAGCGTCCGGGAATAAGGCCTGAACGTCATCGAAAAGGGCTTCAGTCATTGGGGCAGAGCCAATTAAGACTCGTTGCACCGACGACAGGTCGTAGCTGTGTTGGGATTGGTTTAATTCCGCAGTAACGAGGGCATACATCGTTGGAACCCCCCCGCACATAGTGACCTGCTCCTCGTCGATTGCTTCCAAGTACCCGCGCGCCGAAAATTCAGGCAAGAGAACTACAGTTCCACCGCTCGCAAAGGCAAGCTTTGAGCCCATCGAAGCGTTCTTGTGGTACAGCGGGGCCGATACCACCATGACTTCGCCGGGAAGTGTTGCACCGTACTCAAGGACTGTGAACGTCACATTTTCGTGTGATAACAGCACCCCTTTCGGACGTCCGGTTGACCCTGAGGTATAGATCTGGATAGCGACTTCAGACGGATCGACTTCAGCAAAGTTTTCCATGGGCGCGCCGACCATGAGTTGTGCCCACTCTTGTGAACCCGTAGTGATTGCCGGCACGTCAGATAAAACACCGGCGTGTCCTGGATCTGTGATGAGCAACTGCAAATCTGCGTCTTGAACGATGTATTGGAGCGTCGTGGTAGGGAGCCGTGTATTGAGTGGAACGAAAACCATTCCCGCGGCGGGAGCACCGAACATTACGACGTAGTACTCGCTGAGATTGCTTGCCAGCATCCCCACCCGTGAGCCCGGTGCCATCCCACGATTTACGAGTGCAGCCGCAAATACCTTTACTTGGTTTTGTATTTGGGTGACCGTCAACCTTTCGACCGGGTCTTTGGAGCGATCAACTAGGGCAATGCTCTCTGAGTCAGGATTTTGATCAAGAAGCTCGGCGATATTCATCGAATTGATTATCCCAAAACTTCAGGTTCGCAGGTCATCAAAATTTCGGCGACGGTCGCAGTATTCGGGAGCCTGACAATTGTGGCGACGGTTTCGGCGAGATCCGCGGCTTGGATCATGATTCCGGGATCGACGCCAAAGCCCGAGGTCATGTCGGTCTCGACGTAGCCAGGGCAAACAGCAGTGACGCGAATTCCATCTTCGAACGCGGCGTGCCGCACCGCGTGATGGAGCGCGAGCATCGCATGTTTACTAATTGCATATCCCGGAGCGAAAGTCCCCTTAACCCTTTTCCCGGAAAGTGATACGACGTTAACGATGCGTCCTTCGCCTGATGCAGCTAGGAGGGGGAGAGTTGCTTGGATAAGTCGCAGAGGCCCTTTGACGTTAACCGCCCACATTTCATCGAGTAGTTCTTCAGATAGGTCTTGTAAGTCCTCCATGTGGCCGATCCCAGCGTTATTAACCAACCCGTCGACGCGGCCGTGGGTGGCGACGGTGGAGGCAATCCATGCTTGGTCAGTATTTGGGTTGAACGCGTCATAGTGGTGGCAGGAGACGTTGTCGTCGGCCCAATCCCGAACGGATGACTGCAATTGATCCAAATTCCTTGCCCCCAGGCTGACCAGCCATCCATCGGCATGAAACCGGCGAGCTAACGCTGCGCCAATTCCACGGTTAGCGCCACTAATCATCATTACTCGTCCGCGCGGATCAATCACTGCCACTCCTCTTACTGTTGTTATCGGGGCACCGTTGCCAGTGTCGACGGTTTAGAGCATCGCATGGTTCACGTGTGCCGAACCGACCGATGCATGTGGAAATCAGATGATGGCGATGCCGTGTAACTAGCGCCGCGTATCTCCGACAAAGATCAGCGTTATGGCCGAAACACCGCCTGATATCGCTACGACGAGCCATGCTGCCTTGTACGCGCTCAATTCAGCTGAAGCACCGACAAGGGAAATTAGGGAAGCCACGCCAATTGTTGCCCCAAATTGTCGTGCCACTTGTAGGACTGCTCCAGCGACCGCGTAATCACGTGGCCCGACGTCAACTAAAGCGGCCGCGCTAACCAAAGGGAAGGTAGTTGCAACCCCCACAGCGACAAGTAACGAAATAGGGAGATAAATAAATAGCCAGGATGGACGGTCGGTAATCAGCAGCACATACAGCAAATTTCCCACCCCCCACGCGAGAGATCCGGGGATTGCGAACCTTCGGATACCTAGATACGACCCGTAGCGGCCAGCTACAGGGGCGAGTACCGCCACAAGTAGTGGTGAAGCGGTAGTAGCAAGCCCCGCTGTTGCAATGCCATATTTCCAGCCTCCGGTAAGCCACAAGATGTTCACCAGTAGAGATGCAGACAAGGAAAAACTTTGGATGAAGGTGGCTATATTCGCCCACAAGAACGTTCGAATCCTAAAAAGGTTCAGGGGTATAGCGGGGGCGACATGATTGCGGCTGCGCAAGATAACGACGACGAAAATGAGCAGGCCCAAAACAAAGGTCGTCTGTACCCCAAAAGAAAAACCTCGGGGGCGGATCTGCACGATGGAGAACGCGATCAGAGCCATAGACGCGGCGAGAAGCAAAGCCCCCCAGCCATCAGGAAGTGGCAATTGTTTGTTGATCGTGGTCTCGGGGAGGTGTCCTCTACCACAGCCATAAGCAGCAAAACAAGCCGCTGGAAGTATTAGAAAAGCCCAACGCCAGTTCGTTGCATCAATGATCAAGGCCCCAAGGGAAGGACCGGTTGCGATGCCAAGAGCGGTGATCGCCCCCCATTTGGCGACGGTTCTTGTTCTATGCGAACTTGGTGTCGCGGCTAGCAACAGCCCCAACGAAGACGGCGTAACCAGGGCACCCCCAACGCCTTGCAGCGTGCGAGCGCCGATCACGACAGGGAGATTTGGGGCTGCACCAATGACCACTGAGGCGAACCCGAAGACCACTAAACCAGCCCAAAAGAGTTGTCGTCGACCGAACCGGTCGGCAAGGTTCCCTGCCGGAATTAGCAGGGCTGCGAAGGCGATGGTGTATGAGTTCAACACCCATGTAAGGGCCCCTCTACTCGCATCAGTGAAACTTGCCTCTAGGCCTGGGAACGCGACGTTCATCGTGGAAATGTTGGCGGTCACAAGGTAAGAACCAAGCGCTGTCGAAAGAAAAACTCTCCGAGGAGCGCGTGATGGATTGTCAACGGGAGATACGCGAAAAACGTTCGACAAAGTGAGCAGTTCCCCCAGCAGAAACGGGGGGTTCACCCCTGTGGTCGGGCAGGCGGGATTTGAACCCACGACCTCTTCGTCCCGAACGAAGCGCGCTACCAACCTGCGCCACTGCCCGCCAGACCGTTTCCGGAGATACTGACGCTACCGCAATCGAGAGATGATTCCGATTCGGTTTCAGGGACGAGTGGAGCCCTAGACAGCTTCAGCTGGTTCCTCATCGTCGGGTTGGTCTAGGCCGTCACCAGCATCTTCTGGATCACTGCCGGATGGTTCGAACCCACCAACAGCATCTTCGGCCTCAAAACTCTCAGCAACTTCGTCGCGCATGTTGCCGCCCGATAACAGCTTCACTGAAGCCATCTTGAGCCGAAAAGAGTCCAGTGGTTTGACGAGCCACCCTTCAGCTCCCGCTTGTTGAGCCAAGAAGACGTCGGCTGCGCGATCTAGGAGCATAAGTATCGGAACCGGGTCCAAGCGTCCCGCACCGACCTCGAGCCGGAGATCCATGCATGTAGCCATCCCGCCCATGTTGCCGATCTGTAAATCAAGAATGACGAGGTCTGGAGGTTCGGCTGACACAGCGCTTCGTACCGCCGCGCCCGTGCGTACAACTCCAACTGTGGTGCCGGGGTCGCTGAGGGCAGAACGCACCTCCTGAATTAACCAGTCGGCGTCGCTCGCCAAAAGAACGTCAGTCACGTCGTTCGAGGCTAGCGGCCGAGACCGTGTCGAACGTGACTCAGGTATCTGTTGGGCGCCAACGGATGGGCACTGGGTTTGTGTCTCTGTAGCCTTGCCTGCGTAACTAGCGATTGGCGGATGGGCAAAGCTTTGATCAACTTAAGCAGCGTGTTTCGCACGAGTGCAGCCCTGTTAGTCACCCTGTTTGTTTTCGTCGCCATTGGCGCGTCGTCCGCCGCTGCTCACACTGGCCATCAACACCCACGTGTTATTAAAATCATTGAAGTCAGTGGGCTCTTAGACCCGGTAGAGATTGATTACATCGACGCACAGCTTCAAGACGCGCAGCGAAATTGGGCACTCGCTATCGTTTTTCAGATCAACAGCCCCGGCGCCGCCGCCGATGAAGGCAAGATTGTTGAACTCTTAGAAAATATCGACGGCGCACTTATTCCGGTGGGGGTGTGGATTGGTCAAAGCGGGGCCACCGCAAAAGGAGCCGCGGCGCATTTAGTTGCAGTCGCAGACTATTCAGGGATTGCCCCGGGCAGTCGCATTGGACAGTTCGGGGATTTGTCGAACTCACAATTAGCTGACATAGAAGCTCGGGGGGATCGGCTTGAACGCGGCCAAAACGCTGTCGACTCCGGCTGGGTCGACGTAATGGCCCCCACTTTGGGTGACTTTCTTTTAGCTATGGAAGACATTGGCATGATCGAAGAGATCTCGATCGAGGTCGAGCAGGCTGATGGACTTGTCCGGCGCGCAATTGCTGATGACGTCAGTGTGACCTTCAGCAAACTTTCGCTTTTAGATCAGCTATTTCACACCGTAGCTAGCCCCGCTGTTGCCTATTTGTTGCTGCTAGTCGGGTTGTCGATGCTGTTACTAGATTTTTTTACGGGTGGCATTGGAGTTGCTGGGGGAGTCGGCGCCGGCTGCCTTTTATTGGCATGTTACGGGTTGGGTGTTCTCGACATTCGACCTTGGGCGTTGATCGCGTTAGTGGTGTCGATGACTGCTTTCGGAGTTGACCTTCAAACCGGGGTTCCGCGCTTTTGGACGATCGTCGGTTCGGTATTGCTGGTTTTGGGTTCTTTGCGCCTTTTCGTGTCTCACTCGATGAGTTGGCTAACGCTCACAGGTGGCGTTGTTTTGACTTTGGCGTTCGTTTTGTCCGGAATGCCAGCTCTTATCCGCACTCGTTACGGGACAAGCACTCTGGGAAGAGACTGGATGATCGGTGAAATGGCCGTTGCAGCCACGGAACTCGCCCCTCAAGGAACGGTGCTGTTTCAGAATGCTCAATGGCGCGCCAGAGTGAATCGGTTGACCCCGATCAAGGAGGGTGCGGCCGCCAGAATTGTAGGGCTTGAAGGTTTAGTGCTTGAGGTAGAGCCGGAAGAGGGAGGTGCAGTTGATTACCGAGAAATGCGTCAGCGGCGACCTGATGCCTCTCGTTCAGAAGAAAGCGATGCTTCTGAACCGTTACCCGAAAAAGGTTCATAGCCCCTGCTCAGTAGCATTTTCAAAAATTGAATCGTTTTTCGATTTTATCTTGCTATGGCCAGTGAACGCGCCTAGATTCCGACGCGAGGGACAGCTAGGGGGGGGCGCGAAAATATGGCTGCATTGCCTGCTGATAGTTGGGAACACAAGGCTGCGTGTCGGGGTCCGCAATCGGAGGTTTTCTTTCCTCCGCCGCGATTTGAACGCAAGGACGAAAAGATTGCTCGGGAGGGACGAGCCAAAGCCATCTGTAGACAGTGTTCGGTGATTGAAGACTGCCTTTCTTATGCGTTGGACATCCGTGAACCTCATGGAATCTGGGGCGGTGCCAACGAAGCTGAACGCCGGCAAGTACTGCTGGTGCTTGATAGCCAGGCGGCGTCTTGAACTGAGACCTCTCCGTGAGGGCTAGTTCGAAAATTTAAAGTTCGGGTAATCGAGGCCCCGCGATCCGCAGGTCTTCTCTGCGGCGAGTTATTCCTGTGTTATCGAGAATCGCGCAAATCGGAAGCGCGAATTTTCGAGTGGTCCCTAATGCGTCGCGAATTTCGGCGACAGTTACCCCGGCGGGTTTCTGTTGTAGAAGTTGTGCAACCACTGTCGCGGCTTGCTCGATAGAAGATGCTGCGAATAACACCCCATCGCTTTGGATCACCACTCCGCGCTGAACCAAACCTCTGATTTCTTCTCGAGATGATTCAGTCGGCTGTGTAGGAGCGAATGGAGCCGCTTCGAGTTCGGTCACGAGTGGATGGTTTACCAATACGTCTTCTTGATCTAACCGTCGAGCGCGACCCTCAATCACCTGGATATCATCAAGATTATTGGCGATGAGTCGGTGCCGTTCGTCCAAAAGCGCCACATCCAAACCGAGGGGACCGGCTTCTTCTATCAAGCCGCGAACCGCTCCCTCCGCGGAAGCGATGACGGTTGTTGGAGCGACCCAATCGCCGAGAACCGGTGTGATGGATTGACCTGTTAGACGTTCAAGTTTGTCTGTTCGCACCCAACCTCGTTCAGCGATGACTCGTTCTACAGAAAGATCGGGTTGCGCCTCGGCTGCCTTGAGTTGAGGATCTACGTCAAGTACTTGTCCCCCCCCTACCGTTTCATCCCGCCCCGATTCTCGTAACACAAACCTGTCACCTGGCAAAAGGGGGAGCTCTTCGGGAAGAAAGATTCGCACTGAACCCAACGCGCCAGGCGCAATCCGATTTGGTCCTAACACCCTGAGCCGTACGGGCCATTCCCCCGATCCGATGTAGAGCGAGAACGCCCCTCGACGCGACACCTCATGGTCAAGGTCAGGTAGGACTTGAAGCTCAGCATCAAATTTCTGTGTTCGATGCCACTGATCGTCGAACGCGAGAGCGATTCCTCGCCCGAGAAGCTGATGCTCGACATTCGCAAGATTGAGTGCAACTCGGTGACCAGGGTCGATTTTGGTGCGTGTTTCTCCCTGCGTTTGTATACCCCGAATGCGCGCCTTCTTTGTTCCCGGCACGAGAGATATCTCATCGTCGACGCGTAGCCGTCCGCCGGTCAATGTCCCGGTGACGACGCTTCCAGCGCCGGTAGCAGCAAATGACCTATCTATCCATAATCGAGGTCTTTTGTTATTTGGTGCGGTGGGCGCTAACTCGGTCATGTTGTCCAACGCCTCGCGTAGAGCTTTTATCCCGGTTCCGTCCACACTGTCGACGGCGACGATTTCCGCGTCCTCTAGGAAACTTCCCTCAGTGTTCTCTTCAACGTCCATACGAGCGAGTTGGGCCAGTTCGTCGTCAACGAGTCCGATCTGAGTCAGTGCCACCACACCGTGTCGTATTCCTAACAGTTCTAGAATTCGAAGATGTTCTTCAGATTGAGGTTTCCACCCCTCTGTGGCTGCAACAACGAAGACACAGGCGTCGACTCCGCCGACACCCGCAAGCATGTTCTTTATGAATCGGATGTGACCGGGTACATCAACAAACGAAATCTTGCGACCCGATGGCAGAGTCGTGAACGCGAAGCCTAAATCAATTGTCAGTCCTCGCTCTTTTTCCTCCGCCAGCCGATCAGGGTTGGTGCCGGTCAGAGCTTGAACAAGAGTTGATTTGCCGTGGTCGACGTGGCCTGCAGTGGCGACTACGTGCATCGGTTAGATCGACGAAACAACGGCAGCGACGACTAAAGAATCGTCACTTGGATCTACAGTTCGCAGATCGATGACGGTGGTTTGGTCGTGCACACGAGCGATCACTGGGGTGTTGGCGTCGCGAAGACGTCGCGATATGTCGCCGTCGATTTCAATTCCGGCTGACGGAATTTGTTCTCCAGGAAGCGACCCTCCACCGGTCATTGCCATGGTGTGGGCGGTACGTCCAATGGACATCGCATCTGCTCGTGCCAACAACTCGGTTACTGGTGTCTGCGCCATCCGCCAGAAAGGTATGGAATCACCGTCGCGACGCAGATAGGCGAGTGCGGTTTGCTGCAGAGCATTTAACACGAGCGCTCCTGGACGGAACGCACGCATCAGGGGATGGTTTGCGCACGCTTCCACCAGGTCACTCCGCCCTACGATGACTCCTGCTTGGGGACCGCCGAATAGTTTGTCGCAGGAGAAAGTCACGAGATCAGCGCCCGATTCGAGCGTTTGTTTCACAGCGGGTTCCTCACCTAACCAAGATGGTCGCCCTTCCTGCAGCCAAGAACATGCGTCGTCGATGAGCCCGGACCCAAGGTCTGCGACCACAGGTACTCCCAGCGTTGCCAAAGACTGCACTGACGTTTCCTCAGTAAAGCCCCTAATGCGGTAGTTCGATGGATGAACTTTCATCATGAGAGCTGCTTGATGTACCTGATGGGCAGTCCTGTAATCGTCGAGCCGCGTGCGGTTCGTGGTTCCCACTTCCACCAATCGCGCACCTGACTCTGCCATCACGTCTGGTACTCGAAATCCGCCCCCGATCTCTACGAGTTCGCCGCGCGAAACTGCCACAGCGCGATCGCGAGCGAGTGCGGCGAGAACCAGAGTGACTGCTGCAGAGCAGTTATTTACGATCACCGCAGCTTGGGCGCCGGTGAGTCGACAAATCAAGTTCGCCGCATGATGATTGCGAGAACCCCGAGTACCTGTCTCTAAATCGAATTCTAAGTTCGTCGCTTTTGCTGGTTGGCTGTAGGCGAGCGGAGCGCGACCCAGATTCGTGTGCAGTAACACCCCAGTCGCGTTGATCGCAGGCCCTAATAACGCTCTTTGAAGCCTTACTGCCTCATCTCGAGCCGAGTCGGGGTGTCCATTGCTGATCGCTGTTCGGGCGGCGTCTACGAGCAGGGGAGGCGGTAGGTCGATATCGCTGAGTGATCGCGCTAGGGAGTCAACAGAAGGCGGACGCACGCTAACGAGGATAGGTCCGCGACGGTTCGGTTCGCCCTATCGACCGTGGCTAGGATCAAAGAAGTGGGTCTACTCTTCTTTCTTTTTGTGGTTGTCCCGATCCTCGAACTCATGGTCATCGTCCAAGTCGGGCAATCTTTGGGAGCTTGGAATACGGTGGGGTTGCTCGTTATTGACAGTCTCGTAGGCGCTTGGTTGGTCAAACATCAAGGACTGGGATTGATCAAAAAATCCCGCGAGCGTTTACGAAATGGTGAAATGCCTGGCGATGAGATTTCTGCGGGTATCGCCGTGCTCTTTGCTGGAGCGTTGATGCTGACGCCTGGGTTTGTTACCGATGCCTTCGGTCTGTTGTTACTGGTTCCTCCGGTTCGGAACCTGTTGATTGGCTCAATCCGACGGCGTTTTCGTTCGCGTTTGTCCCCCGACTTGCCTTCTTGGAACCCAACCGATCCCGCAGAGGGCCAACACTCACCCGGAGAAGACGAACTTTGAATTCCCCCATAGGAGTTCGACAGGCTGCCACCGTCATGCTGATTCGCGACGGGAAACGTGGACTCGAAACCTTCATGCTTAGACGTAATCCCAAGAGTGAGTTCGTGCCAGGACAGTTTGTTTTCCCGGGAGGAGCACTCGACATTAACGATGAGGCAAGCAAAGAGCTCGAATTGATCTCTGTTGGTCTTGAGGACATCGAAGCGTCGAAACGACTTGATCTGAAAAGTGGAGGTTTGGCCTACTGGGTTGCAGCAATTCGCGAATGTTTTGAGGAGGCAGGCGCTCTGCTGGCTGAAATCGACGGCGGACAGTTAGCGCTAGCCGATCTCAAGGTCCGCGAACGATTTCAAAGGCACCGCGAAGCCATTTACTCCGGTGAACTCACCATCGCGGACATGTGTCGCGTTGAGGGCCTTTCACTCAACTTTGACGCTCTGAGGTATGTCAGTCACTGGATTACACCTGTTGGGCCCCCTAAGAGGTTCGACACGCGATTTTTTGTTGCACGTTCACCCGAGGGTCAACGGCCAGCGCACGATGGTGGAGAAACTGTGGAAAGTTGCTGGATCGCTCCCAAAGAGGCAATGGAACTTCATCAAGCGGGCAAGTTTGAAATGATTGTTCCCACGGTGGCCAACCTGGAGCCCCTGGTGGACATGGGTTCGGTTGACGAGGTCATGAACTGGGCGGATGAACTTTCCGACATTCCCGAGATCTTGCCAGCGATTGTTGTGGCTTCGGATGGACCCCCGTCTGTTGTGCTGCCTTGGGAAGCGGGCTACGAGGAAGCGTTATCTCAACCGCCACCGGACGGATCTACCCCGTAACGGTAGATGTCAGTCACCTCTGAGAGTGACTGGCACTTCTGCTATGGACGAGGCTGAACACTCCTCCATATTTACTGGAGGAAAAATTTCGTTGACAATCTGTGAAGCAATGTTTTGGAACGCTTCGCCGGCTGGTCCACCGTCTAACGCGACGGGCCGTCCGTTGTCGCCTCCGCTGGATACGGCTGGCTCAAGAGGAATTGAACCCAACAAGGGGACGTTGATCTCTTCTGCTAATCGTTGGCCACCCCCTTCGCCGAAAAGAGCCCATGATTCTCCATCGGGAGTCACGAATGCAGACATATTTTCGATAACTCCGAGCACCGGCATATGGCTGCGTCTAGCCATATCCGCCACTCGAACGGCGACCTTCTGGGCGTTGAGAGCTGGAGTGGTTATCACAAGCATCTGGGCTTGAGGCAACAAACGTGCCAAAGCCATTTGTACGTCCCCAGTGCCGGGTGGCATGTCGATGAGCAGGTAATCCAGTTCGCCCCAGTCGACGTCATGAAGAAATTGCTCAAGTGCCTTTGCAAGCATCAAGCCTCTCCACATAAGCGCTGTTTCTTCTGTATCAACCATCAAGCCCGTGGAGACCAACTTGATTAACCCGCTGCCCTCATGACGCTCTACGGGAATAATTTTCCCTTTCTCCTCGCCCGAATTTGCTGGGCGAGCACCGAGCCGAGCGTCGATTCCAAGCATTCTGGGAATGCTAAAACCCCAAATGTCAGCGTCGAGTATTCCAACGATGAACCCTTGCGACGCGAACGCTGACGCCAAGTTGACCGTGACCGATGACTTGCCGACGCCGCCCTTCCCCGACGCTATTGAGATCACTCGCGTTCTTGCCGGTATCTGCGTCGGGGCCGCAGACGTTCGAGCATGAGAGCGAGCCCGATCCATTGCCCGGCTCCGCTCTTCGGGCGTTAATTCGTCCCAATGCAGTTGGACGTTGTCTATGCCAGACAGAGAACTGACCCGAGATTCGCAGTCTCGTTTTATGGTTGCACGCAAGGGACATCCGGCAGTGGTTAACGCGATCGTTACGTGAGCTGTTCGATCTTGCAGATTCGCGGATCTGACCATGCCCAAATCCACGATGTTGTCGTGCAACTCAGGGTCCATCACGTCACGAAGAACAGCGAGGATCCGTTCGTCGTCGGCTGATCTTTCGCTCACCCTTATAAGGCTAGTTATGGCGTCACCTGTGATCCACTAGTAATCGGTGGCTACAATGGCGTTAGTCAGACTCGGAGGTTGCCTCATGATTACTATTACTGACTTTGCTGCGGAAAAAGTGAAGGAATTGATCGAAGCCGAAGGTGAGGCCGATCTAGCTCTCCGAGTCGCAGTGCGGCCTGGAGGCTGTTCGGGCTACAGCTACGAAATGTTTTTTGATAGCGAAACAGAAGCTGACGACATGTCGCAATTCTTTGGCGAGGTGCGAGTGGTTTCCGATCCGATGAGCGCTCAGCTTCTTGAGGGAGCCACCTTGGACTTCAAAGATGGCTTGATGGGTTCCGGTTTCGCCATTGACAACCCGAACGCACAACGAACATGTGGGTGCGGGAGCTCGTTTAGTTGAGCCTTAGCTAGCTGTTTGGCAAGTCACACCAGGGATAAAAGCTCGCGCAGTTCAGCATTGTCCCATATGTGATCGAGGCGCCTGAGAACAACGCCGAGTTCGTCAATGAGAAACATAAACGGCTCGTAGCTGACACCCGCAGCTACCACTAAGGGAGATAACGGACCCAAATCGTCCGATGAAGGATTCGCGTACACCTCCGCGTGGATCACATCGAGCCCTTTTATGCCGTTATCAACATGGTCGACCAAGTTTTCAAGAACAGGTCCGCACATCCACTTTGTTCCGCAGAACGCGGGAGTGCTCACGATCAGCAACGTCGCGTTTTGGGAAGCTAACGAATCATCGAGCGAGGTTGTGTGAAATGGGCAAACAGGGGAGCGAGTGCACATCGGATTGACCCCGCTGGAGTTCGCAGCCGTCGGAGTTCTGAGTGACGGAAAACGGTCCCCTGGCCAGATAATGGTGCTGCTAGATCGTTGCCCCGGAACGGCATATCCGACATAGCTTCCTTGTTTCCCTAAATCGAATCGGAACTCGTGCACGCTGGCCGTTTGGAACGGAACGATGACGGGGTAGTAGGGCATCGCCACGCCATCGACGTGACGGCTGACCGTTGTCTGATAGATCGAACGACCATCGGCATTGGCCACCTCGACGTCAATAGATTCCGGCGAGAGACCTCCAAGGTTGCCATCTTCGTCGGAGAACGACCAGATAGTCCGTTGCGGTCCTTGACTGCTGACGATGGTCTGATCAGAGAACCATTTTGAGGCCGCCCGCACACCGGTGTCTTTTTTTTGTGAGCCACCGCACGCGGCTAGAACAGCGGCAACAGTAAAACCGCCGGCAGCTAGCGTGAAAAAACCTCTGCGAGAGATCGTATGGGGGTTCCACATATGGTGATCCACTCCTTGGAACGTAGTCTGAACTGCAGTCTCATCTGAAGCGTTGAGGCTTATCGCCGTTGGAGGTACTCGCATCGAACGAATCATTAGGTTTGAACTCGATGGCCACGACGTTGACGTCGACGACGACGGCGGGAGCTTGCTGGGGGCTCTTCGTGACCATCTAGGCGTTCGATCGGTAAAGGACGGGTGCAGTCCTCAGGGCCAGTGCGGTTGTTGCACTGTCTTGATTGACGACTCTCCCCGGGTTGCTTGTGTGACTCCCCTTAGACGCGTAGCTGGCAGAACCGTCACCACTGTGGATGGACTGACTGAGCAAGAACGACGACGATGGTCCGATGCGTTCGTCGCGCATGGCGCCGCCCAATGTGGGTTCTGCACCCCAGGCATTGTGTGCCGGTTCGTTGGGCATGAACGCAAAGGAGCTGATCTAGGTCTCAGAGAAACCGTGGATCAGGCGCTTTCGGCGCACTTGTGTCGATGTACCGGCTGGCAAACCATCCGAGAAGCCGCGGCAGAGGTCGCAGTAAACCTTCCCGGTCGCGACCTTGACGTTGCCAGTCAACAAGCGACTATCGAGACAGGAACACCTCAAACCATTGGCCCCCACGTAGTTCTGGGCCATGGTGGTTTCGCTGATGACAACACCCCTGCCGACTCGTTGGTAGCAGTCCGAAGTGGCACCGGTTGGGTCACCGCGGCCAGCCTTCACGAGGCGCGCAAGAACGCCGGAAAGATTCAAGGACGGCGTACCAGCCTTGAAGTGCCCCCTCCACTCGAGCTGCCTGACGGTGATTGGGATGTGGCACTACGAACCAGATGGGTTGAGCCGGCGTATCTCGAAACTGACGCCTCGTGGTGCCCCCCTGAGGGGGACTCGGCTAACCCGGTCGCGAACGGAGGTGCCTTCGGTGGCAAAACAGGCAGTGATGTTGTCGACGTCGCCCGAGCTCTCGTTCGTGAGCACGGAGTACCCATCCGAGTTTTATGGTCGCGTGAAGACACTGTTCGGTACGGGTTGAAACGGCCTCCAATTGCGGCAGGATTGCGCCGCGATGGCAGTGGCATAGTGCGAGTAGCGAACACTCCGGGAATTGCTGAGGTCATTCATAGAGTCCTGCCTGACTGCCAGATTGAAGAAATAGTTCTTCCTGGACCCCCTACCTCGTTATCTCTGCGTGGCGCCGGGTGGGCGGAAGCCGAAATGTTGAAAGCGTCTCTTGATGGTGAAGCCCGGTGGGTGCAATCTCCGTCGGGGGGACGAGCAAAAGCCGAAATAATCGACGGCTCCATTTGCATCGAAGTGGACGGAGGACAACCACTCGATTGGGTAATGCTCCGGAGTTACTGCATCGGCGCCGCACATATGGGGTACAGCTGGGTTACCTCAGAGAGTCTTGCTGTGGACACGCAAGGAGAAGTGCACGACCTCACCATTCGCTCATTTGGGGTGCTCCGATCCTCCGATA